>RCUH01000091.1_pt1 | contig 149242 bp, 101 predicted proteins | sample 2166191 | NCBI WGS metagenome assembly RCUH01 (sample SAMN09932848, study PRJNA488358) | compost metagenome | feature: garden; material: soil; isolation source: compost soil in an enriched community after 214 h of incubation | place: Germany: Experimental Botanical Garden Goettingen | collected...
CTGCAGTACAGAGTATGCTGTATTACTTTTGATAAATTTCATTAAGTTTGTGATTGTTGGGTTATGGATTATGCCTATAATCATTATTTATCGGTTATCAATACCGATGGGATAACTCAATTTTCCACGGAAGTGCTGGTAACACTTTCGTGGATTCATGAACCACCCGCTTTAATTTAAATGACGAGTATTCTTCTTAACATAGTTTTTTAGGTTAGTGATTAGTTGATTGGTTAGTTTGTTTTGTTTATTAATTTATTTTGATAAAACGGTTACGTTTCGGTTCTCTATTTTAAATCTTACCCCTAAAAAGGTGAGGTTATTTAAAGCATCATCGAGATTTAAGTTCCTGTAAATCTTTCCTGTAAAAAATATATCGGGAACATCTTGTTCAAATTTCACATCTATATTATACCAACGCTCAAATTGACGTAGCACGGTTTGCAAATCAGCTCGGTGGAAACTAAACATGCCATCTTTCCAAGCCAAAAACTCTTCTGTTTCTACTTCCCTTATGCTTATTTTTTGATGAACTGTACTCTGCGATTGCTCTCCTGGTTTCAATACCACATTACCAAACTGATTAGATACCTTAACGCTACCTTCGATCAAGGTAGTGGCCAGCTTAGACTCATCTGCATAGCTATTGACGTTAAATTTAGTACCTAATACTTGGATCGCTTGGCCTTCTACTTTTACCGTAAACGGACGTGTACGATTTTTAGCAATTTCGAAATAAGCTTCTCCTTTAAGTTCAACTGTACGTTCGGTAGCCGAGAATGCGGAAGGAAATTTGATACTTGAAGCCGCATTAAGCCACACCTTAGAACCATCTTCTAACAGTACATGGTAGGTTCCGCCGCGGGGCGTTGCAATGGTATTAAAACTATTTTGGGCAATTGCACTGCCCTTGGCGCCAGTCATGTCGTAAACAATTTCGCCTGATGCCTTTTTGATAATCGTTACACCAGACTCTTCGGCCAACTTTCCTTTGGCTGTCTCCTCCAAATTGATTTGACGACCATCTGCTAAAATCAACACCGCTTTATTACCTCCAGGCTCAATAGCATTAACCATATTAACTTGATCAGTATCATTAAATACCTCTTTACGTTGCAAGAAATAATAACTTAATACAGACACCAATAATATTGATGCAGCTACAGAAACTTTTTTCCATAACGGAACCATACGAACCTTATGAATATTCAAAGCATACATCATTCTAGATTCTGCCGCCTCAATATCAGCTAAACGCAGCTCTAATTCTTTATCTTCATTTAAGTGAATATACCATGTTTCAATCCAAGCAATTTCCTCTTCACTACACAGCCCACGCTCATATTTACTCAATAAATCTTCTGCTTCTTTCTTGGTCATTAATCTACTTATAAGGTCTTTTCGAATAACAAGACGGATAAGTAATGGGAAGGGGGGATAAAAATTTTAATTTTTTAAAACAATTTCAAGTTTTTGAGGTTTAAGCTTGTTACATCATGATAAAAAAGCACATCCCCATCCTTGTTCTTAGGATTTTTAACGCCTTTTTGATCTGATCCGTAACCGTTTGTTCACTCAAATTTAATTTTACTGCAATTTCTTTGTGAGAAAGGTGCTGGTTTCTACTCATTTCAAAAATAGCACGCATTTTTGCTGGCAGCTTGCTGATTTCCCGTTCGATAATTTCTTTCATCTGCTTTTCCCTTACCAGATGATCTGTAAGTACCACTGCATTATTGACAAAGTTTTTAAGAGAGTCTACATAACGGGCTTCTGTTTTTTTACGGGCAATAAAATCTAGCGCTTTATTTTTAACAGCGGTATATAAGTAGCCAGATAAATTGGTAGCGACATTAATATTTTCTCGCTTTTGCCAAAGTACAGAAAAAACCTCCTGCACAATATCTTCGGCTACCTCCTGCTGCTCTAGCTTTTTATAAGCATGTACAAACAAAATTCGGTTATAACGTTTAAAGATTTGCGAAAAAGCATTCCGATCTGCCTCCGATAATAACTCGGCAAGCTCCTGATCAGAAAACCTATCATAATCTCTCACGTTACGCATCTTGAAATATTAATTATGGAGAGAGCGGAGCTTGCTTAACTAAATTTCAACAATAGAAACAAGTTTCACTTTGCTCCACTAAGATAGTGTTTTTATAGTACATTATGAAGCTACAAAGCATACGGTACATTTTTGCTATACAATAACTATATCATAATGGTACTCATTAATTTTATAAGCTAACGGTTAAGATGCAGCATTTAATTACGCAGCATAATTTTCACTACTTTCAATAATTGGATGCAGCATTCATTTGTTCCAGCACAAATGTCGCTCTATTTTTGACGGTATCTTTTGGCACTTCCACCACTTCATATCCATAGTTGAGGTAGGTTGCTTTCATTTTCTTAAATGTATACAGTGCTTCGTCCCAAGTTTGCTTTCGCTCCTTATCAGTATGGTAAATCTCTTGCCAAGGTGGCAGCATAAAAACTTTGATGTTGTACAGTAGTGTTTTAGCTAGTTGGTCCATTTCTGCAGAAATATTAAGACCTATCATATCGGCATAACAAATGGCATCTAAAATTCCTCGGTCAAAAAAGTAAATTTTATCATCGTTAACAGATATCCTATGATAACTTAATACAGCTGCATCTAACATTAAATGGGTATAACGTTCTTTGTTTTTCCAAGGAAGCCCATCTCCTCCGCTATCCATTTCTTCTTTAATGATCGCTCTTGCATTTTCAGGCACAGTGCAATAGTTATGTTTAGCTAATTCATTTAAAAGCGTTGTTTTGCCAACTCCCGGGCCGCCTGTAATTACATAGCAGTTATGCTTCCTTAAAGTCATAGTTAGATTTTAAAAGTGTTAAGAACTAACAAGTTTATGAAATTAAATTTTTCTCATTTGCGGTGCCGGATCCCGAAGCAAATAAATTTCTATGCTCTATTTTTCTTATATTCATCCAAAGATTACATCACGGCAGAAGGCAAAGTCCCTTTAAGTCCGTTCAAGTCCCTCAAAGTCCGTTCATTTCCGATCAAACTTTTACTTTAGCGCTATATAGGCATACTATAACTTCACTATTACTGGTTAATTCCTTTATTGCTTATTTTCAACAATAGGCGTTTCTACCTCGGTCTTGGTTGGACTTATTCATCTGTTTTTAGCAGATATCGAACAAAATGCGAAGATGATATAACTGAAAATAAGCTATAACTAAAATTATTGAACTTAGCCCAATCCCCTAACTTTCAATTCCTTTTCCACTTCAGCGGCTAAAATTTTATCATTTTTAGCATTCTTGATCACCAAATAGGTAATAATTAAAGGGAAGAAAGTAAACAGCCCGAAACCATTATTTACCGCACTGTAACAGAAAATACCAATAGTAAAACCAACAATTGCGGCATTAATTATCTTACCGTTTTTTAATTCTTTGCTCTTTTTTAAAAGCTCTTCGTTGCTTAGTTTAGTTAGTTCCATATTCTTTTTATTGGGCGAAAAATGTTTCGCCCTTACTTCTTTTGTTATCTTATCCAACCTACTTTTTTCTTCCAAGCTTCTACCTCTTGTCTTCTTTTTTCGAGATCTTTAGGAGGCCGTTGATTTTCCTTCTTTGCATTTGCTCTAATTAACGCAGTTTGCTCTTCGAGCGTATTCAATCCAACAGAACCTCTTCTTTTATTCACTTCAACTAGGTTATCAAAAGCATTCGGACTTAATTCTCCATCATCATCCCATTCGAATTGAGTTCCATAACGTTGTGGTTTTCCTTCAAATACGGCTATGCGATCAGTAAGATAGGCTAAACTTTTGGGATCTGCATTACCTTCGTGAACCGCCATACGCAGAAGCGTTGCACATTTTTTCATGAACTGCGGTTGTTCTATGGCATGCTGTACCACCAACCAAGCAGCTTCGTTAGCTTCCTTTCCTACCTTGTTTATAGTGGGATAACCGATCACATCTATGATTTCGCTTAAGATGTTAGCGTTACTGTTATGCAGTGCTTTCATTTCCTCATGATATCCTTGGTTAAGCTCGCCACTTTGAATCAGCTTATTCCGTAACGCCAGATCTGCATTTTGGAGGTCAATTAGTTTTTTAGCAATGCTTTGATAGTCCATACGTCCTTAAAACAGGAATAACTAATCCTGCGCTTTAGATTTACTAGTAGACCTCTCATTTTTGATTTTCTCTCGGTGCTGCATACCCCATTTTGTCATTGCTCCTACTACCTCTTCCAAAGTATGGCTATAGGGCAGCAGCTGGTATTCTATCATTACAGGATATCCCACAGATACTTTTTTTATAATGAAACCATTCATTTCAAGCTCTTTCAATTCTGATGATAATACTCTCGCCGAAATCCCTTTTACTTGTCGCTGAAGCTCGGTAAATCTATTGTTTCCTCTAGCCATAGCAATAATGATCATCAATTTCCATTTACCACCAATGGCATATAAAGCATCTGAGACAGCATTAAGCACCTTTGTACAGTCTTCTGTAAATTCCTTATTGGGCACTACAGTCACATTTTCTTCCATCATAATACTTTTAGGCACTAACCTTTAGGTAATCACTAACAAATTGATAGCTAATATACTTTGATTTTATTAACATCAAAAACCGAAAAGTATATCAAATATCGAAAATGTAATTGTCTTAAAGCTCGCCAACTTTTCGATATATATCAGTTAGATCCATCATTTCTAATACATCATTAAAAAAGGTAAAGCAATAATGGGTAGCCAAATGTGATATAACAAGGTCCATCATTCTAGCTATCCATCTTAGCCATTCATTTTTTGCGTTTTAAATCTATTCTTGAAGAGTTCGCGTATTTGTTTCTCCAACAAATTAAAAACAAGGCCTAGCATTACTAATAGAGAAGCTAGAAGTTTCCAAGATGGCAAATCTTCACCAAGGAAAAATGCAGAGCTTAAAAATCCGATTACTGGAATTAATAGCGTAAACGGTACTACTAAAGCGGTTGAATAGGTATTGAGTAAAAATCCCCAAGTACCGTAACCCACGTGGGTAGAGATATAGACGATATAGAAAACTGCCGCAACAGTAGTCCAAGAAATATTTTGTAATGAATTAGAAATCAATTCGGGTCCTTCTAACAATAATGAGATAACTATCATAAAAGGAAAAGCAATTAAATTACCCCATACCACAAGTGACAGCGGCGACTTCGCTTGAACTTTTTTAGTAAACATATTGCCCATCGACCAAGAAAGCGCTGCGAGCAAAACCAATATTAACCCTAAAAATGATGACCCACCGTCGATGTGGCTGGCTACAATACCAATTCCGGCGAATGATATTAGCGAACCAATTAATTTCCAAACAGTAGGTTTATCCTTAAAAAAGATTGCTGCAAGCCCTATAGAAAAAAACACTTGTACCTGTAGTACCAAAGAAGACAGACCTGTAGAAAGCCCTAAATGTATCCCGCTAAATAATAAGCCAAACTGCATTACGAAAGTAAAAAGACCATAAGCTACAATGTACTTCAACGGAGCTTTAGGTTTGGGAAAAATAAACACCCATGGGAAAGCAGCCATTCCAAAACGGATGGCACATAATAACAGAGGAGGAAATCCCTTAAGGCCAATATGTACGGCGATGAAGTTTAATCCCCAAACTACAACGGTTAACAATGCCAATAAAAAGTGTTTTGTAGATAAATTGACGTTACTGTCCATGATTTATATAAATGCTATTATTTTATGCCTCAACATATTTAAGTATCTCACCTAATTGTTGGGGCTTATAGCACAAAGTTCGGGAGTATTGAAATATAAACACAGATATAGTTATGTGTTTTTTCATGGACACAGATTATAAAACCTGCTTCACAATTTTACCCAAACGCTTTAAATCTGCATCTAGTTTTTCGCTCCATTTTAAACCAAAGTTTAGTCGCATACAATTGCCAAATTGATCATATTGTGTAAACAAGCTTCCAGGAGCAAAGCTGATGTTCTGCTTAATGGCTAAATCATACAATGCGGTAGTATTGATCTTTTCATCCAGTTCCAGCCAAAGAAAGAAACCTCCCTGTGGTTGCGAAATCTTTGTGTTTTCTGGAAAATAATCTTCCACTGCCCTTTGAAACCTTAAGCAATTGGTGTGTAGCAGCTGCCTAAATTCACGAAGGTGATGGTCGTACCTTCCATGTTCCATAAAATCGGCAATTACCTCTTGATAAAGCGATGGCATGGTAATCGTTTGTACCAATTTCTGCCAAATGATCTGCTCTTTAAATTTTCCGGGCACTACCCATCCCACTCTATATCCAGGAGCTAAAGTTTTGGAAACTCCACCGCACCACATTACAATACCTGCTTCATCAAATGATTTGCACGGCTTTGGCTGGCTTTCGCCAAAAAACAGGTTGCCAAACAAATCATCCTCAATTAGTGGCACATTATAAAAGGTAAGCATCTCTACCAGCTTCTTTTTGTTTTCATCGGGCATTAAGCTTCCCAAAGGATTACTGAAATTGGTAATAAAACAACAGGCTTTTATCTTGTTGATATTTTTTTTCAGTGCATCCAGATCTACGCCTGTTACTGGATGGGTAGGCAATTCAATTACATTTAAGCCCATAGCTTTGGCGAGCTGTAAAATTCCGAAATACACGGGACTTTCTGTTGCTATGGTATCGCCAGACTTGGTTACTGCATTAAGGCAGTAATAGATGGCATTCATTGTCCCCAAAGTGGTGACCACATCGTCTTCTGTGAGTACGCCACCCAATTCTAATGACCATTTGGCAACATTTCTTCGTAGGTTAATACTCCCTTGCGCCGGTTCCAAAGCTGTTCCGCTTCCCACCAAAGTACGTGTAGCACGAACAATTCCTTTATTAAGTTTAGCGATTGGCAACATGCTTTCGTCAGGAATACCCAAAGAAAACTGCGTAATTTCCTTGTTCCGTAAAGCTTCAAAAACTTTATGCGTTAAATCTTCGGAAACGCTTTTACGTTCAGAAATAACGGGCTTACTTACAGAAGGAAGGGCAAGCCTGCGCTGCGAAGTACGACTGACATAGTAGCCAGATCTGGGACGTGATTCGATTAAGGATTTGCTCTCTAGCTCCAAAAACGCCAATTTGGTTGTATTTAAACCTACACGATAAAGCTTGGCAATGGTACGGATAGACGGAAGCTTATCTCCTATTCTTAACGTTTCGGACAATATCTGCGCTTCTAATATCTTGGCTATCTTAAGATAGAGGATTTCTTTTGGCATATGAGATTTGTATCCATCAAAATTACAGAAAAACAAACTGTAACCACAACAAGAAATAAGCTTTGAATTTATGCTTCGCCTAGCGTATTCGTTTGCTCGTTTACCTTATGAACAGTTTCATCTAGCTCCTTTACAGAAGTTTCTAAAAGGGACAGCAATTGAGTTAGCGCTTCTTTATCGCTTAAACTCGATTTGACCATAGGGATGAGACCAGCAACATTACTAAGTGGGCGTCTGATTTCGTGTGAATTGAGCCAAGCAATTTCCCGAAGTTTTTGATTCTGTTCTTCGAGCAACTTACTATAGGTTTTAGCTTGATCTATATCTTGCATAGCACCAAGTAATCTCAAAGCTTGCTGCTGTTCGTTTCTAATTACGTAACCTCGGTCTGAAACGTATTTATAAATACCATTTTTACATAAATAACGATATTCCGTGTTCCAAGTGTATTCCTTTCCATCAACCAACTTTTCAAACAGCAAAATGATAGCATCACGATCGTCGGGATGAATACGGCTCATTTTCCAGAACGTGCTCTGCATCACCACATCATCCTCATAACCGAAAAGTTCTTTATAACCATGCAACCATTTCAATTCATCTTTTGGAATATCATAATCCCAAATCAAATCGTTGGTCGCTTTAGTGGCTAATTCGTAATTATTTAGCACTTCGTTGAGCTGTTGCTCCCTAAGACTGAGTTGTTTGTTGAGCGCTTGTTCTTTTAGCAATAGCCTGTTGTATCTGCTGTTGATAATCCATACCATGCTAATGATACTGAAGATTAGGAACAGAAGATTTTTGATATCGTAAAGGTATTGGAAATCTGTAGTTAGTTTTGATCCTTTCAACTCATTAATGAGCCAAGAACCACTAACCAACCAAAGTGCTCCTACAAGAAGGTAAACTAGAACCAATCTGATGATAAATTTCTTCATTTCAAGGAGTTGTAAAATAGATGTTATTATCAAATATCTAAAAATTTGCTGGTGTCTCCTCTAAAAATTTTAAGATACATTGGCTGGTGAGATTCGTTTTTGGCTGTTTGGAAAATTAGATATAACCACAAAGGCACAAAGATCACTAAGATTTTTTCTCGCTAGTGGCTGGTGTCACTGCCAAACACCTTCAACAAATAGCAACTATTCCCTCAACTAATCTTCTATGGTAATTAATTTGCCCCAAATGGTAGTTTAAATGGCTTAGCAAATGAACCATAAAAAATTCTGTAGTCGTTATTTCTGATAGTACCAATATTGGATATTCCTTTTTTAAATCTTCATCCGTTAATAAGGAAAGAGCAGCTTTTACTGTGATAACTGTATTTTCCAATTGCTCAATCAAATCCTTTTTTGGAATATCTTTAAGCGAAAACTCTAGTTCCCTATTCCTCACATAGCCTGTTTTCCCTATTTCGTTACCGATATACGTATTTAAATTTCCAACTAGATGAAGCGATAAATTACCTGCCGAGTTAGCGATATTCTTTTCGATACGCCAAATATTTGATTCGTTTTGATAAAGTTGTAATTCTTTAACCACTCTATTCAAATCTCTTTCAAAAAGAGCTATTAAGGTTTGAGTAAGCATAAGGTTTGCCAATTTTTAATTCTTATTCATTCAATGAGTTAATACCCTGTTCTTTTAATTTTTCAAGGTTTTCTTTCATGGCCTTTAAAAGTTCTGCAGGATGATTTTGCCAGCCAATTACCTCTCCAATTATTCTAAAAGCTTCTGTAGAACGATAGGATTTGGTAGGATTGCCAGGAAACTTTTTATCGGTTACATCTGGATCGTCTTCTATAGCTCCAGTTGGTTCAACTAGATAAATCCTTTCCTTTCCATCGCCAAAAGCAAGCTCTGCGCCCCAAATGGCAGCATCTAAAGTGGCAGAAAGAAAGATGTATCTAGAGCTCTTCCTTTGGCCATAGTTAGAATTATATCCAGCTTCTATAAGATCACCCATTTTTAAATCGGCCTTAGTACCGTGGAAATAAGTTTGGGCAAAAACAGTAGGCCCAGCCGAGTTGGATTCTTGATTGGTTTGCATATTCAAATTTAATAATTCTGTGTATTAGAATAACGCATTATAAATGGCTTTAGCGAATCTTCTGATTATCGTAGGTTACGTACAAGATTAAACAGGCACAGATATAGAGATGGCTAATCATTTTCACACCACAATATACAAAACTTAAGGAATGAGCAAAAGCGATCATAAAAGAAGGGAATGAGCAATACCCGTTCCCTTCTTCTATTAATGGGCTAATTAAATCCAGCCCATATTATCCTACAAATTCAAATCTTCAGTATATTCAAATACACTGGTCAAAAGATCTGAGCTACCTATCGCAGCAAATGTTGACACATATACTTTCACGAAATCTACACCGGGTAGGTGAACTTTTTTTCCAGTCTTATCCACTGCCCAGCTAATGTCTATAGTAGAATCCTTAATTCCACCGTATCCCCATTCAAAAGTACCTACATTAAAGCTGAGTCCGTCGCCGTCACTCACATCTTTTGTAGGCAAGTACAGTTTAGTGCCTTTTAAAGTATAAGTATCTGCCATCCAAGAAGGATAATAGTTGTCTCTTCTTCTAGTGTAAGTTTTTGTAATATGACCAGTAGCACTTTTATTATCTGTCCATTTAAGATAGGTAGTATCAAATTGCCAAGTTGAAGTACCAGGAGTGGCTATTTTGCCTGCACTCGGCTTAATGTAGGTCATTTCATAATCTTTTATGGTAGTAGATTTATGATGCTCGCTGCCTGCAATTTCATACCATTCATTTTCATCGGCAATGCCATTCTTGTTCGCATCATAGGCCACAAAAATGCTTGCGGGCGTATATTTAATCGAGCCACTAGCCATCAACATTTTAACAGTAAAATCACGCTTGCCATAGGTATTGATTACCGTGTGATCGAACTTGGTGACAATATAGCCACCAAAAGTTCCTAACTGAATCCCTTCCGCTTCTTTAAGATAACTCTCGATTTCTGCAAATGCTTCTGCTTTTGAAGCATAACTATAATTACTCTGGTTAAAACTCGGTGCAGGGGCATAATCTATCAACGAAAGTGCTCTAGAAACATAGTTCTTCCCCGTCTCTGAAACTACCACCATAGTGGTTGCCTTTTTAATCAGTTCTCCAGATGTTACTGTTAATTCTAATGGATAAGTTGCTGCCTTAGGCATGATAAAGCTCAAAGTTTTTGTATCGCCGACAACAACATCTTCTACCACTCCGCTTTGATTGGTTATTTTTGCCGTCCATTTGTATTGCGCAACAATATCTTTATTGTTTTCAATAATTACCTCTGGATTTATTTCCACTACATTAAACCTAGGTACCGTAAACTCAGTTGCCAATTTGATGGTCATCGTTTGTTCTGGAGCTACCGTTGGTTCATTTTCATTATCATCTTTACTACAAGAAAAAAATGTGGTTAACATCAATGCACTAAAGAAATATAGTATATAATTTTTCATCTCTGATTTTGCTTATCTAAGGTTATACTTTTTTAATAAATGCAGGTCTGCAGCTCCAGCAAACCTGGTAGCCATAGATGATTGCTGATGGCAAAGTCCCATAGGTTCGCTCACGCAATTCACAATCTTTATAAAATCTACACCTGGAAGATTCGCTTTATTTCCATTTTTATCTACCGCCCAATCCAAGTCTATATCCGGATCTACGGCATTTGCATAGCCCCATGCTGGAGACTCAAAATTAAACAAAGTGGTCTGTCCGGCACGTGCAGGTGCAAAGCTCACGTTGATCTTCATCCCTTCATGAATAACTGTGGTTTCTGTAACCCAAATCGGATAAAACTCCTTCTTTATTTTTGGCCTTGGCAGGTAATAGGTTTCACCCTGATTATTCTCACAGAATATGTGTTCCCGATCTAAAAATGGATCATTAGGACCAGCCGCGACCAAAGGCTTCCCAATCTCGGGTTTATGATAAGTGATTTTGAAATTTTTAACGGTATTGGATTTCCCATGACTACTTCCTATAATCTCATACCATTCATCATCGTCTGGTTTGCCATTTTTATTCTTATCGTAAGCCACGTAAATCAATCCTGGTGCTGGCGGATTAGCTCTATCGGCTAAATCTCCTCCGTAAATCCTTAGGTCTTTTTGCCCCATCACATTGATCACGGTATGGTCAAAACCTACCACAATCGAACCTCCAAAGCCACCCAAATCCAATTGATAGCCCACACTAGTTTCATTGATCCTTCCCAACGCAGTCTTCATTACATCGGCCTTTGTATTACCTGTTTTATACAGATCATTGGCAAACATGCCCGGTGCAGGACTAAAATCGAAAATACTAGTAATGTAAGGATTGAAGTTTGTTGCTTGGTTGCTAACGTTAACTATTGTTTTTTTACTTGAAGTTCTGTTTCCCTCTTTTACATTCAAGGTTAATTCATAAGTACCTGGGTAAGCGGTAATAAACCTGAGGTCTTTATTGGCACCAATAATAGAGTCGGTAACTTGGTCTACTGGATTTTTGGTCATTACCCACTCGTAGGTAGGGTTGCCAGCATTTGCAGAAGCGCTGATGTTTAACACGGAGAACGTAGCTACTTCATATTTTTCGGAAAGTGTAATTTCAATTGAGCTGCCTCCATCCTTGTTCTTACTGCACCCAACAAACAGCAATGCCAATAAGAGCAGCGCTAAACTGGTAAAATTTCTCATCATTTAATTACGATTGATTTTAATTTAGATATGTGTGTTTATTTAATTCTGGTAGCAATATTTTCTTTCAACAGATGAAGGTCGGTAGCACCCATAATCTCTGTTGAGGTTTCGCCAAGCCAACCTGCCTGCTGGTTCAATCCATTGTAAACCTTTACGAAATTGATTCCTGGAAGATGCACCTTATTCCCATCCTTGTCAATCGCCCAATCTATGTCAATGGCCGAATCATCATCTGCATTAGGCGCATTATCTGCGTAACCATATAGAAATGCATATTGTACGTAATAACTTCCGGTACCACTTTCGTCTACGGCATTATCTGGCAACCTAGTGCCTTTGAAAGTAATTGTAGGTTGGTCTTTCAACCATTTTGGCCAGTAATCTAATGAATGGTTGTAGGCATTGTTCTGCACCAAATAACCATTCTTTCCTTGGTTGTCTGTCCAGTAGATATATTCCATATCTGTAAAGCGGACCGTTCCCGTACCACCACCCGGAACAGGTGTTTTATTAGGATCTGGACGGTGATAGGTAATCTCATAATTACGGATCGTTTTATCCATGTTATGGCCAGCGCCCTCTATTTCATACCACTCATCATCTGGAAGGCCATTTTTGTTTCGGTCATAGGAAACCATGATTACCCCTGCTTCGCTACTTCCACCACGCATGTTCGAATTTGGATTTGGGTTGGCATCTGCCCAAAAAGCATTGCCCAATACCCTAAAATCTCGTTTGCCCTTTACGTTAACAATGGTATGATCAAACCCAAAAACGATATAGCCACCAAAAGCACCCAAAGACAATAAGTCTCCATTTTTCTTGGCCAGATAACTATTTGCCCTGGTCAAAATCCTATCGTAAGGATCACCATCGTTAGCCGAAGGCAAATCGTTGATGAACTGTCCAGGTGCTGGTTTAAATTCAAACACTTTAGAGATATAGGTTTTGTATTCGCTTGCTTCTGTAGTTACATTGACCTTAATTTTTTGATTTTGAACAGTTCCATTATCACTGATAGTTACGGCCAGTTCATAAATTCCAGCCTCTGCCGCAGCAAACAATACCTCTTTTGAAGTAGCATTTACAAGGGCGTAATTTTCTGAAGCGCCGTTAGCCACGCTCCAACTGTAGGTTGCCGTTGCCGAAGCACTTAAGCTAGGACTAATAGCGATAACAGTAGCACGCTGTACCTTTTGGTCTCCAGCTTCTGTTGGCGGATTATTTTCTGCTTCGTTATCTTTGGTACACTGCGCCAATAAAAACAGACTGAGCAATAGCAGTAACAAACGGAAGGATCTCAAATATCTATGATACATATGGATTGATTTTAATTTTTAGTGATGAAAGCGAAATGTGCGGGAATATTGCCTGCGGCGGTTTTCCATTTTAGCCTGCCCTCTGGCGTAAAGCAGTAGATGTAACCAGTAACCACATAGTTCTGTGCATCGGTAATATAAATCTCCTTGGTTTCGGGATTGACTTTTAAACCGTAAGGGATCATTATTTTTTTATCGGTACCATCTGTAATGATCTTGTCGCTGATGATCTTTTTGGTTTTGGTATCTAAAATGCCATAGGTTATTTTATTGCTATTGGTGATGTAACTCCATTCTACACTGTAGAAATAAAGCAGGTCGTCTACTAAGCTCATACCCAGCACTGGAAGATCTAGGATACTTTTTTTCTCATCCGTTTTGGTATCTATCACAAAAAGATTGGATGACGTGTTGTAATAATCACCTCTAGAGCTTACGTAGATATCACCACGACTATCTATTTGCATCCCATAAAGGTTGATACCTACATCAATTTTTTTAATCTCAGTGAAGGTTGCCAAGTCGATCACAGAAACGGTTCTATCGTAATTTGGCACCCTATACCCCCCAGAATTTGCCACGTACAGTTTACCGTTGTGTACTACCATTTGCTCGGGCTGATAACCCACAGTTACCTTGCGCTTAATTTCTAATGTGGCGGTATCGATTTCTGCCACAAAACCTAGTTCTGCATTGGGATCAATAGCTACCGGACCGGCATACGAACTTACATACGCCTTCCCCTTATCAAAAGCCATGTACCTACAGTTTGGCACATCAATTTTCTTGATGCGCTTAGTTGTCCATTTGTCTATGACCTCTATTTTGTGAGAACAGTTGATGACCGCATAAACCTTATTTCCGTAAATCTGAATGTCGTTACCAACGTCTCCCAATTCTTTTACCACTGTCGGGTTACGTTCCGAATAGATATCTACGGTATAGTCTCCAGTCCTATAATTGAACAGATCGATACTTGCTCTATTCATGCCCATGTTCCCTTCGTTAAGCAGGTAAAATCCTTCGATATTACCATCGTTTCTAGGCACCGCTACATTGGTAGCTGTAGATAAGAAAATAGTCTCATCCTTCCGACAGGAAACCAAAAAAATGGCTATGAATAGACTTAAATATATTTTTATGGACAAGTTTCTCATAGCTCAATACTCATTATAAACCTGAACGTACGCCCTGGCATGGGATAATTATAGATCACTTCGTAATGCTGGTTAAGCAGATTATTAACCTCTACCGTTGCCTTCATTTTATAGTTACGCAGTGCGAAGGATTTTTGTGCAGATAGATCATGAGTGTACCAAGGCTGCACTTCATTCACTTTAATGTTATTTACGTTTCCGTTGTATCGCTTACCTACATAAATAAAACTGTAGTTAAAGTTCCATGATTCGGTACCGGCATTAATAATGGCCGAACCACTGTGCCAAGGCGTATAGGGAATCTGATCGCCATAGGATGAAAGTTCGAGCCCCGCGAAAGTGGTAAAATCCCTACTTTCGGCATAGGTATAGCTCAAATTAGTAGATAGGTTAAGCTTATTGATCCGCTTGCCCAGATTAAGCACCGTTTCTATGCCTTTACCACGTACTTGGCCCATGTTAGTCATCATCCAACGGAACAAATTTCCCGTAGGCGCTGCCACAATTTTATCTTTGGTATGAGTATAGTAGGCATCTGCCTGAATAGAAAACTTATTTAAAAAGGCTACTTCAGAAAGGGAATTATAGGTAAAACCAACATCATATTGGTTCATGTATTCTGGATTTAAAGTGCTGGAACCAACCATGGTATAATAAAGATCATTGAAGGTTGGCATCCTAAAAATCCGCTTAGCAAACGCCCTTAAGTTAAAATCAATTTCTTTAAATGGTTGATAACCCAAAAACATAGCTGGCGTAAATTCAGTCTTATCGGGTGCCTTGGCATTGTATCTTACCTGTTCGGTAACATGTGTACCCACTACACTGGCCAACACCTTGAACTCGCCAAGCCTGAACGAGCTTGCTAGCGCAGACAATACGGTGTAACGCTGCGGGTATGAAAACTGTGTTTGTATCCCTTTTCTAGTAGCATCCAATTTATTGTACTGAAAGTCTACCGCTAATGAAATATCCCAAGTTGGCAAAATACTGTACATATTTACGGTAGAGAAGTACAGTTCATGCTGATAATAACTATCGTCTGATTGTGCACCTTCGGTAACTGTTTCGCCCAATATGCTGGTAGTATCCCTCGCTAGGTAATGCGTATAATCATAGGCATATTTGGCTCGGGCCTGAAACTTAAACTTATCCGAAAAATCTTTCACTAAATACCCTTGGGCGAAGAAATTACGATCATATTGTCTAAAACCATCGGCAAACTTATTCTCTACAATTGCGCCTGGCGCTCCTCTATCCGAATCATAATAGTAAAGTTTGGCATCCCAAGACCCTTTTTTGATCTTGCCATACAAACCCGACTCTACTCTTAGTGCATTAATGTCGCTATTGTGCCTAATTGCAGTAGTGTCATACGCCAGCGTACCATCTTGGTTATTTCTTTTGTACCTAAACCGATATTCGCCATTGGAACTGATGTATTGGGAACTTACACTCAAACTTATGCTATCGCTTAATCGCTGCTCCCACCTGAAAGACGGATCATGATAGTTGATAGACATGGTTTTATAACGCAGTAATAGATTAGATTTCTTTCCCTCCTTAAACACTGGCCTTTTGGTTCTCATGTAGATGGCAGAAGCCGCAGAAAAATCTTTTGCCGATTGGAAGATCTCACTTTTTTGTCCGTTGTACATGGTTAGTGCCTCCATATCATCTAACGAATATTTACCTAAATCGGTAACGCCATTTTGCGCATTGCCCAACTGGATGCCATCGTAGAAAACACCCACATGGTGTGTACCCATGTTACGCACATCCACCGTTTTTAGTCCGCCTAAACCTCCGTAATCTTTGATCTGTGTACCTGCAAAATACCTCAATGCATCGGCCACATTATGGCTCGCCAAGTTCTCCAGCTGTTTTCCAGAAAGGCTTTGCACAGGTATCACCTCCCGATAGGGTTTTCCCGTGATGATCACATCCTTTAATACCTTGACAGTATCTTTCGGTACCTGCGCAAGCAACCACAAAGGAGCAAATAATAGGAATAGAACTGAAGTGGTTATTTTCTTAATGTACATCGCTAAATAATCGTAAAAACTCTCTAGGATGTAACAGTCTGGAATTGCATGAAAATCCCGCTAATCATAACAGGTCAATTCCTCGTTGTTAAACTTTATTCCTCGAAAGTTTTAAACTATGTATGATTTTGGCAGGTATCCTGACTTGTTCCATCTTTAAACAACCTTCCCATTCTAAAAATAGAACAGTGGCATATTCGTCTAAAGACTTAGATAGAACTTACAGTAGCGGGCCTGTTCGGGATTTGCACCCGATTCCCTTTTAACCATTCCTCTGAACCTAGAAAAAATGGACCGAAATCTTATGCGGCAAAGATAGCATCTATTTTTTTAAAACGGGTGTTTCTTTCTGAATAGTAACGAAGATCAATCTGATGGGGTAAGCAACAGCTTGTTTCCATACCGTCATCGATAATTTAACTGGAGAATTTGAGGTACCTTTTGTAATCCCACACCGTCATGTCGACCATAGTGGAGACATCTTTAGATTTGTTACGACATCTGAGTAATTTTTTCAGCCGCTGATGCTCTGTATAAGTTACGCGTTAGAGGCATTACCTACAGGAGATACAAAACCTAACACAATGAATAAGTTGTAATTTGCTCTCACTCTTGACCTACTTTCTTACAATTACCCATAACTTATCTATAAACCTCACAATATGATGCAAACACTACAGTAATCTGTTGACTTTGCACCATAAGCATGAGGCTTTTTGTTAAAGAACATATGTTTTTACAACTACTAATTCTTCTTATTATAATCATTAATAGCCTTTACAATAGCCTCCGCCTCCTGCGGTTTAAAGGCTACCTTTTTTGCTAGAGCCACCATTCTAGCAGCCAAGCCTTTCTTCTGTGTAACCGGCTCGTTACCATAACTGCCATCTTTAAATTTCTGAGCAACTTCGGGCGTATCCTCAAAATACTTCAGCATTTCTACGTCAAAAGCATTTTTACGTTTGGCTTCCTTATCCTTTGCAATCAATATTTTGTATCCGTTCAGCAAATCATTATGGTTTTTCTTCTGCCATTCGATGTATTCTTCTTCGGTTCCGATAAAGCCCTGCGTATCGGGCGGGTACTGGTAAAACTTGTGTGCATTGATACGTCCAGTGGCTAAACGCTCTAACATATGATCGTTAGTGCCCAAACTTTTTAACTGCAAATTCTCGGTATCTACAAAATGAACTTTATCGTAGATCAGGTTGCCCATCTGGTAAGACTGTAAATCATCAGCTCTGTATTTTTTAGCTTTTAGCTTTGGGTTAGCAGCAAACTCTGCCGAATCCTTAAATAAGATATAGCGCTGGTTGAACCATGGATCTTGTTCAAACTTACCAATCAAACCATTTATTCTGGTTCCATCTTTTAAAATGGCGTAACCTTTTAGGTAATTAACTTGTGCTTGGGCAATGGTAAAGGTGCATACCATAACCACTAACAATAGAAGTACTTTTTTATTCATGTGAAAGTTTTATCCAGCTTTTTACTGGGTTATTTAAAAAAAATAAACGGAAATATACAGACAGAATCGAGCTAGAGACATTTAGATAGCGCAAGATAAATGAAGGCTTTGAAATTTGCAAATCGCTGGTTGTTTATTCCCTAGTGGGTCGGTTTGCGAGATCGTTGCTAGATGTAAAATGATACCAGTGCCTTAAGATATCAGACTTAATTTGGAAGGACGGCATGGGGCAAATAGCAATAAAAAAAATTATTAGTTTATTTTTATTATCAAAAATATCTCATAAAAAACTAGCAATCAACACGTTGCATTTGTCCCCTATTTGTCCACCCCATAAAAGCATGAAAATTTACAATATGCGTTAATTTTGACTCTAAAGTAAAATACTGATTCAAGTTTAAGCCTTCGCAATGGGTTTGACAAAATGTTAAAATGCTTTACAAAGTCTATGTTAACCATGAAAAAGCTTTCGTTACTTTTCTACTCCTCGCCGATAATATTGCCCTGGTTCTTGTTAAAATTAGGAAGCGATAAGGTTTGGCTATTTCAATTGGCTGTAAAAAAACAAACATCAAACTCAATTACAACTTCATCACATGAACGTTACTCGTACTTCCACTGCAAAGTTTAATTCCTTTACACCTCGTGTGTTCGCTTTTATTTTAACTATGTACCTATTACCCGGCAGTTGGTATACAACAAGCGCTGCAACCAAAAATATGGTTGGGCTTAGCACACTAAATGCCGAAATGCTTCTTTCGTCATTATATTTAAAACCTGATGCAACACGAGTAGCACGTGCAGGAGTTAACTTGATCCATCATAAGGATGAAGTTAATTATGCATATATAGTTACAGAAGCAAAACGCCACCGTGTAGAATTGGAGGCTTTTATGGCCGCTAAGAGTTATGCCAGCACTGTAGGGGCCTCTGTTGCAATCACTACGGGAGGAACCCCGGTTTTGTCCCCTGTCGCTGTTGGCGGTGGAGTTGAACATGACCTCAGTGGTGGTGATGGCATCAAATTGTTTGATGTTGATCCTATTAATTCAACAATTACACTCACCATGAACTTTGGTAATGAGTGGAGCGTGTCTCAGTTCGAAGCTCTATTCAGCGGTGGTAATTTGGGGCAAATTACCAGTATCACCCGCACTGGCGGTACAGCCGCTAATGCTGCAAATTACTCGGCATCTGCAAACAACAAAACAGTAACGTTCCTTGTTCCGCCAGCTCCACAAAATGATAATGGAACTGTTATTTTCACCTTCACATCCACTACACCAACACCCACAATTACCTCCGCAACCTATAATGGCACTACTGGTGTGATGGTGGTAACGGGTACCAATTTTACTGCAATAAGCGGTGCTAACAATGATGTTATCGCTAACAAATTTACCCTGAGGGGTGAAGGCGGCACTACCTATACGCTGACGGATACGGGCAATATTGAAATTGGTTCTGCTACTACTTTTTCGCTAACACTCAGTGCGACAGATCGTTCGGCAATCAATCAGATAATCAATAAAGATGGCATCAGCTCTACGGGCGGAACTACCTATAATTTGGCGGGTGCCGCTGGTTTTATTGCGGATGCTGCGGCGACAGCTGACCTTACGGGTAATGGTATTACGGTTTCCAGTGTTCCGCTTCCCACAGTTACCTCAGCTACTTATACTGCCAATACAGGTGTATTGGTAGTAACAGGTACTAACCTAAAGAAACGCAATGGCGTAGCCAACGATATCGTTGCTAATAAGTTCACCCTGTCGGGGCAGGGCAACAGTACCCGTACCTTGACTGATACGGAAAATGTGGAAATCGGTTCCGGCACCAGTTTTACCTTAACGCTTAGCCCAACAGATAAGGCTGCCGTTAATTCTATTCTCAATAAAAATGGCACCAGTGCGCTTGATGCGACGACTTATAATTTAGCCGCTGCGGAAGATTGGGCAGCAGGTGCGGACGCAGCGGTGGTGATTGCAGACTTAATAGGCAATGGCATAACGGTAAGTCTTCTACCTTCCATTACTTCCATCTCACCTGTATCTGGCAGTGTCGCAGGTGGAACGTTGGTTGTTATTAATGGAACAAATTTTGTATCTCCTGCAGTGGTGACATTTGATGGTATATCTGGCACAGTTAATTCGGTTAATCCTACCAACATTACCGTAACCACACCTACTCATACAGCTGGCACTAAAGATGTAGTGCTAACAACAACAGGAGGATCAGCAACTGCTACTAATGCTTATACTTACTGGGTTAACCCTCCTCCCATTTTTGATGTAGATCCATTAATTAGCGACGTAACAGCTACAAATTTAAAATTGTCTGCAAGTATTGATAAGGCGGGGAGGTTTTATTATGTAATACTTCCTGATGGTGCTACTGCGCCTACCTCTGCTCGGGTAAAAAGTGGCCAAAATGCTAGCGGAGGAGTAGCTCTATATTCTGGTAGTGCCTTGATTTCTTCATCACCTTTTAGTTATTCATTCACGATTTCGAATTTGGACCCTGGCACCGCTTACGATATTTATGTAGTTGCAGAAGACGATGCTTCTCCTGCTAATTTGATGGCGGCTCCTGTGAAATTAGATGTTACAACTTTGTCTAACACAGCCCCTGCCATCACCAACCTCAACGGCGACAGCGTGGCTTGGCCTGGTGAGGGCAATACAGTAACATTAGATGCTGGTGGGAATGCTACTGTTAATGATGCCGAGTTGGATGCCAGCAACTGGAATGGCGCCAGCCTGACGGTGCAGCGTATCAATACCCCGCTTGTGTCGGATATATTCAGCTTTAACGAGTCCGGCTATAGCGTTAGTGGCGGCAATCTGCAAACGGGGGGTTCAACTACCTTCGGTACTTTCACCAATGCTAACGGTGTGTTGGCAATCAGCTTTAATACTAATGCCACTAATACCCTGGTGCGCGATGTGGTACGCGGTATCCAGTACCGTAACGATACCCCTGCTGGCCATGCCACAATCCGTTTCACGCTGAGCGATGGCAGCTCGAGTGTCGCTGCTGACGTGATGGTGACCAGCGATTTCATTTACGTTACCAATGCTACCGATGTAGCCACCATCAACCTGGCTAATGGCGTGAGCTTCAGTGAAGCGATTGCCATTGCCGCTGCACACCTCGGTAACCAGACTATTGTGATCGCTTCCAGTTTGGCAACTCAGACGGTATCGACCTCTGCTGCCAGCACGCTAAACGAAAATTTGACTTTAGACCTGAGTTCCGCTAATGGCGTGACTTTTAGTGGAGGGACGCTTGCAATAGCGCCAAGTGTTGCGCTTACGATCACTAATGCTTCGACGAATACAACAACTTTTGCGACTGCTTTGACTGGCCTGGGTTCGTTGACCAAACAAGGAACAGGCACCCTGGTGTTAAACGGTACCAGCACGACTTACACGGGTTCAGTTACTGTTGGTCAGGGTATATTGACGGTCGCCCACAACAATGCGTTGGGTACCACTATCAATGGCGTGACGGTTAGCAGCGGTGCCAGTCTGCGAGTAGCTAATGGAATTACCATTACTGACGCACTAAACCTGAGTGGCTCTGGCGACAATGCCTCGGGGGCGCTCCAGTTACTCTCTGGTGCAGCCACAGTGAGCGGTAATATTAACCTGTCGACAACCACTGTCAGTATCAATTCGGCAGGAGTACTTAGCCTGTCGGGTGTTATCGGTGGTACCAATTTAATCTCAAGCGGCACTGGCAGCCTGATCCTGTCTGGCACTAATACCTATGGGAATACCACGGTATCCGCAGGTACGCTGTCTGTCGCCAATGATAATAATCTTGGTTTTACTCAAATCACGCTGGCCAGTGGCACGACGCTGGCGGTGACGGGCTCAACCACTATCACTATCGATAACGGCATTACGCTGACGGGTTCAGCGACCATCAGCAACACTAACATTGTCATCATCGACGGTGTGATCAGTGGTGGTCACAACCTTACCAAGGCCGGATCGGGTACGCTGATACTGGAAAGAGATAATACCTACGCAGCCACCAATGTTGATGCCGGTTTCCTCAGTGTTTCAAGTGATAGCAACCTCGGCTCTGGTGCTATCACTCTGGCCGCCGGTACAGCACTGGCAATTGACGGTGCGACTACCATCGATAACGCAATTGTGCTGACGGGCACAGGGACTATCAGTAATAGTGCTAATGCCACTATATCTGGTGTGATCAGCGGTGCGCATAACCTTGGCAAGACCGGGGCTGGCACATTGACCTTGACGGCAAGCAATACTTATAGCGGTAATACGATCGTATCAGCAGGTGGACTGACCTTAACGGGCGGCTCATCTATTCCCGACGGCAGCGCGGTATCACTATCCAGTGCAGCCACCTTAACCTTGGGCGGTGGGAACGAAACTATCGGTTCACTTGTAGGTACCGGAAATGTGGTATTGGGCTACAACCTCACCACTGGCGGTAATAACGCCAGTACAAATTTCTCTGGTGTCATTTCAGGTACGGGAAGCATTACTAAAACTGGGAGTGGTACGCTCACACTATCTGGCAGCAATACCTATACGGGTAGTACAACGGTTAACGCTGGTATTTTAGCGCTGAGTGGTGCGTCTGCAATTCATGATGCCAGCGCAGTTACGGTTTCAAGTGGTGCCACGCTTTCCTTAAACGCAAGCGAGACTGTAGGTTCATTGGCGGGTGCAGGAAATGTTTCTTTAAATGGCTTCACGCTTTCATCTGGCGGTAACAACACCAGCACTACTTTATCTGGTGCACTGAATGGCAGTGGTGGTTTCACCAAAACAGGCAGCGGCACTTTGACGCTGTCGGGTAGCAACAGCGGTACCTTTACTGGTACCACTACTGTTTCAGGTGGTGGTGCGCTAAGCGTGGCCAATGACGGTAATTTGGGATCGGGAACGCTTAGTATCGATAACAGTGTGCTTAGCATTACCGGCGCTATCACTATTGATAACAGCATCGCTCTGACCGGTAACGCAATTATCAATAACACTGCAGCGGCAACCTTATCGGGTGCGATCAGCGATAGCGGTAGCCTCTCGAAAGCTGGCAATGGGCAGCTTTCTTTAACTGGAACGAGCAGTTACGGCGGTAGTACCACTGTTTCGGCTGGAACTTTAGCTGTAAACGGTGCATTAAACGGTACTTCAGCTGTGCTTGTTAGCTCTGGTGCTACTCTTAGGGGCTCTGGCAGTGTAACCAATCTGGTCGTTAGCAATGGCGGAACATTGTCACCAGGTAATAGTCCCGGTGTGTTTACAGTAAATGGCAACTTACAAATGAATTCGGGTAGCACTCTCACTGTTGAAATCAATGGCGTAACCGCTGGTACTGATTACGATCAAGTGATTGTTAACGGTACTGTGAGCCTTGCAGGTAATTTGGTGGCCAGTCATGGTTATTCGGCTGGGCAGGGCGATACTTATACGATTATCGCAAACGATATGGCTGATGCAATTACGGGTAGCTTTAGTGGTTTACCTGAAGGCGCAACCCTCACTGCTGGTGGCAACGGTACAGTATTAACAGCCAGTTACATCGGTGGGACGGGAAATGATTTTACGCTAACTGCTCCTGTTAACGCTGCTCCTGTAATTGGCAACTTGAATGGTGATAGCGTGACTTTTATTGAAGATAGTAATCATGTATTACTTGATGCGAACAGCGATGCAACGGTTACCGATCATGACTCGGTTGATTTTGATGGTGGTAATGTTACGGTATCCATTGCAAGTAACAGAGTGAGTACCGAAGATGTACTTTCAATTAGAAACCAAGGCACTGCTGCTGGTCAAATCGGTACTTCTGGACTGAATATTACTTATGGTGGAACTGTAATTGGTACACGTACGGCTAATGGAGGTACGGGTACAAACGATCTGGTAATTGCCCTTAATGTTGCTGCAGACGCAGTTGCCGTTCAGGCCCTAATTCGTAATCTAATTTATATCAATACCAATACAACTATACCTAGCACCACCACCCGTAGTGTGGAGGTCACGGTTGATGACGGCGATGGTGGCACAAGTAGTAGTGCCACTATTGATGTTGCTGTAATCGCTGTAAATGATGCACCAACGCTGAGCGCTACCGGTGCAACGCCAACCTTTACAGAGGGTGGGATGCCTGTAGGTTTATTCAGCGGAACCAGTGTAAGTACAGTGGAATCTGGCCAGTTGATTATAATGCTCAAAGCCACGGTAACTAATGTAACGGATGGCAGTGATGAGATTATATATTTCGATGGTACTGATATTCCGTTGACCAATGGTTTTACGGATACATCATTGATTCATGGGGTGGATATCAGCGTTGCCGTAACAGGCTCAACAGCAACATTGACGCTTGTTAGGACTGCTGGCCTTTCATCTACGTCTACACAGACGTTGATCGATGGAATGACCTATGCAAATCGTAGCATGAACCCTACGGTAGCAAACCGTGTAGTAACAATTGCGTCATTGCAAGATGACGGCGGCACCGCAAATGGAGGCGTGGATACCAGTGCTCTCGGTGTGTCTGCAACTGTTACCATTGTAGCGATTAACAACGCACCAGTTATCTCGGGCAATCCTACTACATCCGTGAGCCAAGATGCAACTTACACCTTCACCCCCACTGTAACCGATGACGATTCGGATACATTTGTATTCAGCATCAGCAACAAACCTTCGTGGGCAAGCTTTGATACGGAAACTGGTACGTTAAGTGGTACACCAACTAATGCAGATGTTGGCACGACAACAGGCATCGCTATTAGTGTAAGCGACGGTGAATTGAGTGTGAATTTAACTGCGTTTAATCTAACCGTAACCACAACATTGTTCACTGGCCTAACCTTAGCGAACAAGACATTTGTATACGACGGTACAGAAAAACAACTAGTAGTTGGCGGAACTCTTCCAACTGGTACCTCTGTGACCTATAGCAATCATAAACGTACAATTGTAGGAAGCCAAACGGCTACAGCTACATTGTCTGCTGCAGGTTACACCACTTTAGTGCTAACTGCCGAGTTAGAGGTTACTCCAGCTACGATCAACAATATCTCTTTTGCAGATGCTAGCTTTGTTTATAACGGCACAGCAAGATCGTTGGCAATAACGGGAACGTTACCTTCTGGAACTACGGTAAACTACACGAACAATGGACAAACAAATACAGGCACATACGTAGTAACAGCAACAATAAGCGGCGCCAACTACACCACTTTAATGCTAACTGCCGAGTTAGAGGTTACCCCCGCCACGATCAACAATATCTCTTTTGCAGATGCTAGCTTTGTTTATAACGGCACAGCAAGATCGTTGGCAATAACGGGAACGTTACCTTCTGGAACTACGGTAAACTACACGAACAATGGACAAACAAATACAGGCACATACGTAGTAACAGCAACAATAAGCGGCGCCAACTACACCACTTTAATGCTAACTGCCGAGTTAGAGGTTACCCCCGCCACGATCAACAATATCTCTTTTGCAGATGCTAGCTTTGTTTATAACGGCACAGCAAGATCGTTGGTAATAACGGGAACATTACCTTCTGGAACTACGGTAAACTACACGAACAACGGGCAAACAAATACAGGCACATACGTAGTAACAGCAACAATAAGCGGCGCCAACCACACCACTTTAGTGCTAACGGCAAACTTAAACATCAATAAAGCGCCACAAAGTATTACTTTCAATTCTCCAGGAACAGTTTCTCGTGATGCGGGAGTAGTTGCTTTGGATGTAAATGCCAGCAGTAACCTGCCAGTTAACCTAACTCTGGATGATCCTCTTATCGCTTCGTTATCGGGAAAAAATCTCACTGTTCTTCGCTTGGGTACAGTACGTATAACCGCTACACAGGCTGGCGACGCCAATTATCTTGCCGCAGCTCCAGTACAGCTAACCATTAATATAACAGGTGAAGCCAATGCCAAACTTCCGGTACGCGTACACAAGGCATTATCTCCAAATGGAGATGGAATCAATGACTTTCTAATCATCGAAGGCATACGTGATTATCCAGAAAACAATGTCAGTATCTACGACAAAACTGGCCGTGTAATCGTAGAGATTAAGGGCTACAATAACTTGGATAAAATCTTTACTGGAGAAAATATTGTTGACGGCACTTATTATTATAATCTGAGCTTATCGGACAAAGGCACTTGGAAAAGGGAAAAGGGCTTCTTCGTAGTAAAACGTACAGTTAATTAAGCATTAAATAATGAATCTATTGAGATCAAATCAAATGAAAATATCATATCTATCCATCGCCTCTTTTATATGTTTCTTCATACTACTGTGGGTGGATGTTCATGCGCAACACGGCATAAGTCATAACCAATTTGGACAGCTGCGCAACAGTTTCAATTCGTCATTAAGCACCATGGACAAACAGGGAAGTATTTCCCTATTGAACCGTAATCAATGGATAGGTGTAGATGGCGCACCAAAATCAATATGGGCTTCAGGAAACTTAGGGTTACAGCAGCTTGGGGCTTCAGCAGGATTTGAAGCCAAACACGTAGCCATGGGCATACTTAAGGAGACTGAAATTAGTATCTATGTTGCAAAATCGATAAAAATTTCTGAGAACGAATATCTTGGTGTAGCTGTTGGTGGTGGCCTATTAAACTTTCAGGGAAACTACAATAACTTAGACCCTACAGATCCTTCATTTAGAGATAACATACGACAAACCGACGGCATATTGAATGCCAGCACTTCTGTTTACAGCCCAGAACGTTACTACGTAGGCGCATCTGTACCACGTTTTTCTCTAAATAGAAGAAGCAACAAGGAGTTCAATTTCGACAACATCTATTTCATTACTGCCGGCGCTGTGTTCCGTCTCAATGATATGCTCCACTTAAGACCTTCAGTGTTAGTGGGTGTGGCAGATGAGCAAAAATCTACATTCAACGCTAGTGCCCTATTTTTTATGGCCCGCAAGCTTGGATTGGGAATGGGTGTACAAAACCAAGGCAACATCTCTGGTCTACTCCAACTAAACTTTGGTAGTTTCGGACTTGGATACAGTTACCAATTTGGCACTAACTCCAATAGGTTAAACCCTTACATCTCTAATAGCACTCATGAAATTGGTTTGCGCTATCGTGTTGGAGGAATTGGTATGTTGTAGCACTAGCTTAGCGCAAGCAAAGTGCTACTAAATCTTGCATTAAATGGTTTTACAGAAATTTTATCGATCATCATAGCTCACTGCTACTCCCCAAACATGCCCTACAATTTTGCCTGTTAATCAACTTATTTTTTCCAAAGCGTTAATCTTTCCGCTGTTATAGCGAAAAAACTCGTTCTAAATGCTTTGGATAATTTTCTAAATCCCCTGTAATATCGCCGTCCTTAAAAATATCGAAACAGTTGTAGTCTGCTACCACTTCAACTCCACAAAAACGATAGTTGTTTGTAATGTGCATCAAAAAATCTGCGGAGCTAATTCCTTGAAATAATTTTTGTTCAGGATTTCCAAATGCTTCTTTTGGGGCGTTCCATGTAGCAGAAACCATAAATTTTTTGCCTTGCATCTTCCCACCAGTTCCATATTGTCTACTTGCATCTTCACGAGTTCTGCCATCGCCAGCAAGAAATTTCGCACTAGACAGTCCACTGTTAAAAACTTCGTCCACATATTTTTTATAAATCCAAGGCGCACCAAACCAATTGATGGGTGTCTGTAGGATGATGATGTCTGCCTCTAAATGTTTTTCGACTTCTTCATCTGCATTGTATCCATCTTCTACTTTAGTTGCTAACACTTCAAAGTTTTTGGCTGTAAAAAACTCTTTTGCTTTCTGATGAAATGCGTCATTTAATAACCCCTCTGACCAGTTCGGATAAGTTAAGTGGGTATTGATTAGGAGTACTTTTTTTGTTAAGTTCATTGTAATTGATACTGTATATTTTATTTGATGTTAAACACTTTTTGCAAATAAGCAGGGTAGTTTTCTAGATCTTCTTTGATATGTTGGTTGTGATATACGTCATAGCAATAATATCCATTAACTACTTCAAAACCTGTGAATAAATAGTTTGCACCCACATTAAACAAAGCATCATCTGCACTTTTGCCTTTGAATAAATATTGGGTACTATCATTAAAACTTTCTTCGGGTGCATTCCAAGTAGCACAAATCATAAATTTTTTACCTTGCATTTTTCCGCCCATGCCATATTGTTTTGAGCCTTCCGCTTCCAAGCGTCCATCTCCAGAAAGGAACTTTTTACTTTTTAATGCGCTATTGAAAACTTCATCTACATATTTTTTATAAATCCACGGTGTATTTTCCCAATTTACTGGGGTTTGCAGAATAACAATATCTGCTTGAAGGTGCTTTTCAACTTCATCATCTGCATTGTAACCATCTTCCACTTTTGTCTCTAAAACTTTGTAGTTCTTTGAGCTAAAAAATTGTTTGGCAACATTATAAAATGACGCGTTTAATTTCCCTTCCGACCAGCCAGAATAAGTTAAATGCGTATTGATGAGTAAAACCGTTTTAGGTTTAACATTGCCTTTAGATGGCTTATCTTGTGCTGTTAAGTTACTATAGAACGATAGTACTGCTAACAGTGTGAATATGATGACTTTTGCTTTCATTGTTTTGTTTTATAAATGATAAGACAAAAGTAGCACCTCGCCAAACGGACGATAGACACAAAATACTACTAAAAAAGAAACAAATTACCGATTACTAAAAATGCCTAGAAAAGGCGTATTTACTATGACGACTTTTTGCTTACTGCTCGTAACCGATATTCTTTTGGGGTGAGGTTTACTTGCTTTTTGAAGAATTTTGAAAAGTAGTTGGGATATTCGAAGCCCAGTTCGTAGGCTACTTCTGTAGTATTCAATTTTTGGTTTTCCACCAATAATTCTTTGGCTCTTTTAATGATATAATCATGAATATTTTCGAGTGCAGATTTTTGAGTAAAATGCTTGATGATATCGCCTAAATAATTTGCTGTTAAACCCAATTTATCGGCAAAATACTGAACATTGGGAAGCTGAGAAACAGGTTGATTATAATAATCAATGATGCTTTGCTGAAAATCGGTTACAATGGGACTATATTGTTTCGGGTGGGTTGAAAATTGTCTTTTGTAGAACGCTTCCACCAAAGCAACCACCACATTAACATACGATAAAAGCACATTGAAATTTCGTTGTTCGCTTTCGTAATACTTCATCATTAATTTAAAAACTGCAGAAATTTCCTCGACTTCCTCGTCTGTCAAATACAAGGCTTCGTGTTGTCCATAATCCAAATATGTTTTGAATAAAAATCTGTTTTCTTCAATAAATTTCTTTGAAAGCTGCAAGTACATTCCCCAATAAGTTGGTTCAACATCCCAACCAGCAGGCACAATCAAGTTAGGGCTGTTAAAAAACACCGCTGTAATAGGTTCTCTTTTTGGCGCTATTTTGTTTACCAAATTTATTTTAATAGAAATTCTGTAAAAGTCAACAGATATAGGTTCTGATTTCGACAGCATAGTTGGTGGGTCGTAATAGCCAACGTCAATATCGTTATCCAATGGTTTCTCCAAACCAATATATTCGTTATAGGATTTAAAGTCTTTGAAATGTTTCATTTATTCGTCTGCTAATCATCTGCACCACCGTTATCGCCGGGCCCTGTTAATGTACAAGAGAATCTACTTCTGCGCTTCAATCTCACTTTTGTCAAACTGCCTTCGATATTTCTTGTGTCCCGCTTATATGTTCTCGTTATTTTGGTTCAAAGTTTACCATCCACTCAATCCCAAATTTATCTCTAAACATTCCAAAACATGAACCAGAAGTACTTTCTTCCATAGGCATCTCAACTTCACCACCAGCTGAAAGTCCCTTAAATAATTTATTGGCTTCTTCTTTACTTTCTGCGCTTATTGATATTTTACTTCTGTGCTCATTTTCGTTGGTTTTCCCCATAAATTCCGGAACATCATTGGCCATCAACATACTAGTTTTACCTATAGGCAAAGCAATGTGCATAATTTTATTTGCCTCTTTTTCCGATACCGGAAATTCATCACTTGAAATATCTTTGAAACGGATAATCTTTGCGAACTCCCCACCAAATACCGATTTGTAAAAATTAAATGCTTCTTCGGCATTCCCGTTAAAGTTAATGTGAGGATTGATCACTGCCATAATTTTAGTTTTTTATTAAGGTATATATGCAGGATGTAAAATACAATGAAGCTTGGACGTTTTGAATATTACATCTAGCTTATCTAGTTTCAATTTTTAGTTGTTCTTGGCTTCTGTAAGCTTTGTATAATTATCCGTGATTCGCCATCTGTATGCACAAACATCTTCACTATTGCAATCAGGGCAAGTTTGCAGCCAATTGTTTCCAATGCTTAAAGTAATATTTGCATTTTGAACGAGCTTTTCAATGGCATTTCTTTTTTCAACGATGGAGTCAAGCACGATGATATTTTCCAAGTCTAAAATCTCCAACAACTTGTCTTGCTTAATATAAGCTACAAAAAGTTTAGGCAGCAACTCAGCTGCCAAGTACAGTTCAACATTCGTGGTGCCAATGCGGGAAAGCCCACAATTTCTACAACGCCAACCACCGATTTCACTTGCACCGTAACGGTAAAATTCTTCTTCTAGTGGAGCTGTGGTTATTTTTCTTTTCGCTAAACTCCATGCAAGGGTTTTGGCCATCTCGAACAGGTTATTTTTCCATATATCGATGGTATCTAGGCCACCTACAGACAAATCATTAATGGAACCCATACCGCCATAGGCCGCTAAGTGATGGTCTACACTTTGCGTTGTCGTCCAAAGATGAATATCTTTCTGAATCCAATTTGCCCAATGTTCTTCACCCACCTCTTTCAAAAGTTGGTATAAAATCTCTAGTGATATGTGATAATAATCTTTCAATGCGTATCGTATTTTGGATTGGTTTAAATTTAGACAATCTAAAGTTCTGTTTACTTGCTATTCAATATACCTGAAAAAATGGAATATAAAACGTAAAATAAAATAAGGCTTTGGGATTTGCAAATTTGTTCTTGAAAGATTCTCGCCTGTGCATGCGCTAGCATTCTAAATCCTTCCCTAAGTTTTACCGCACCAAGATAAGCTAAGGCAGGAACGAGAAACTGCAAATATCTGTGCTTCTACCTATGCACTAACTAAAAAACGCCCCAAAATAAATTTGGAGCGTTTGCATTTTATGAGGGAAAGATCACCTTATTTAAAGTCGTAACTTCTATTTCGCTTTATTAGGTTTAAAGAGGTTCAACCTGAGGTTTACCTCAAAAGAGCCACTGGTTTCGCCAGCCAATACCGCTGTAGCCGAGGTATAGGTAAAGTTAAAAAACAAATTCTCCGTTGCTTGTGCCCCTAAACCGAAGGTAGCACTTTGCGTACTGTGATACAATGCGAAAAGATTAAGCTTTTGATCAGAAAACTTGATATTGGTACCGATATCAAACATATCTTTATATCCTTTTACTGCTCTATAAGCGAATTTAGGCTCTAAAGCTAAGCCATTTATGCTAGACGATAAGTTAAACTGGTAAGATACCGCAGCATAATACCTAGCTAAATCGGCAACATTATTATTTTGAAATTTTTCTCTAAAGAAATTGCTAATGTTCGGTAGTGATGCTTCTATGTTGAACTTATCAACCTGATATAACACTCCAAAATCACCATCAACATAAGTTTCTCTTTGATTAAAATTACCGATTGACGCATCGCTAGTTTGGCCATTGACGTCACTGTAAGCAAATAATTCATCTGTAAAACCTAATGAAAGTCCGAAACTCAATTTATCATTTTGAGCATTAAGGGGCAAATGGTAGGCATAGCTCGCCATAGTTCTTAATTTTTTGATCAGTCCAATTTGTTCAGCATTGACATTCAAACCTAAACCTGCTTTTTCAGTTAAAGCGTAGCTGCCAGTAATAAATTGCGTTCTTGGCGAACCAGGCATTTTGTTGTCTTGTATTTTTATGCCTGCATCAAGCCTTAAACCTTCATCCATACCTGCATAGGCAGGATTACTGAGGTATCTATTTTGAAAGTACATTGCTCCCAATGGGCTTAACTGTGCTTTTGCTTCTATTCCACCCAAGCCGAAAAAGGCTAGGGCAAGTATTTTAGAAAAGTTTTTTAATGTTTTCATCTTACGAGTGTTTAGTCTTTGATAATAGTGATGAAACCTTTGTATTTGCCTACGCCAATAAAATTAATGATGTAGTAATAAGTACCTTCGGCCAGCGGAATGCCATTAAAACTACCATTCCACTCATTCTGGTAACCTTTTTTGCTATAGATTCTTCTACCAGCACGATCGAATATTTCCAATTCATTATTCGGATATAAATCCACATTTTTAATGATCAGATTATCATTCACACCATCTCCATTAGGAGTAATGATGTTTGTTCCTGAAATCTGGCCGATATCCTCTGTGGTAGTCAGCGTAATGCTTTGTGTGCTGGTACAACCTTCTGCCGAAGTAACTAGTACCGTGTAAGTTCCTGAGGCACTTTCTGGTCGTACTTCTAAAGTGCTAGCATTTCTGCTACCAATAATACCTGCAGAACCAGACCATTGATAGCTTACCCCTCCTGTAGCCGTGAGTTTAGTTGTTTTCCCTTTAGCGAATGAAGTACCCAATTCTGAAGCAATGGCAATTTGAGGCAATGGATTTACGATGATTACAAACGATTTGCTAATCGTATTTACCCCATTATTTGCCGTACCTCCATTATCAGTAACCGTCACTGTAATTGTTGCTGTACCACTCTGTCCATTCGCAACTCGATAATTTAATGTCGCATTGCCATTACTCACGTTGCCGACACTTAGTGAACTGAACAAGTTGTTGTTGCTACTGCTCACGCTAAGTGTAGTCGTTTGATTTGTTTCTGGTCCAGCAGTTATACCTGTTAAAGGTACGCTTTGTTGCGACGAAGTGAAACAGATGGTTTGGTTATTTACATCCGCTATGGTAGGAATCTCATTAACGTCAGTGAGGTTAATGGTAAATGCCTGCTCCAAACTAGCACCATATTGTGTAGTGGTTCTGATCCTAACATTGAAAACCTGTTGGCTTTCGTAATCAAAAGCGGCTAAAGTACGTATAGTATTACCCTGAATACTGAATTTATCGTTATCCGTAGATCCAACTCCAGCTACAAGTGTATAGGTAAAGGTGGCATTAGGATCAGGAGCAATACTGCTTAGGGTTCCTGCTGCTGTTCCGCTAGGTTGGTTTTCTAAAAGCAATTGCTGCGCTAAAGCAATATTTGTTGGCGTACCTGGCTGAACGGTAAGTATTCCATTTGCATGAGTAATACTATAGTTTTGCGCAGTTGCTCCAGCAGCTACAATTGAGTAAGGGCCTTGTGGCGAACTACTAATCGCACTAGTACTTAATGATGGCTTGGCAGTAAGGATGTTACTGTCTTCGCCACTTACAAATCCGTTATAGCTAGCGGTAAATGCAGGTAATGGCAAACCTTGTATGTTAGTTTTATCATCTGCGGTAATGGTAAGTAGTTTAGCGGTAATGCTAGCCGTTGCATTGGTAGTAGCATTTACACTATAATTCCCAGCATTCGCACCTGCGATAGTTATTCCAAATACAGCTATATTTTTAGAAGTGCCAACGTTTTTATCATCAAAAATGGCGAAACTGTACGAAGCGCTTAGTTGGTCGCCCGCAACTCGGTTATCCCTTAAATTAACCGTTGAGGTTAAATTACCATCGTAAACTTTGTTATTTCCTGTAGCGGTTACCGTAAGACTACGTTTATTAACCGTAAGTTCTTGCGACTGACTTGTTGCTGCTAACCAAGTACCATTACCAGCTTGCGATGCAGTGATGTTAACCGTTCCTGCACCCACAATGTGTACTTTACCAGCAACAATAGTAGCAACCAAAGGGTTATCGGTAGTATAGCTAACTGCGAGACCAGAACTTGCAGTTGCTCCAGGGTTAAAATCGGCATCGCCGTAGGTTTTAGCTTGAGATGCAGCAAATGTAATGCTCTGTGAACCTTGCGGTGTAGCATTTGCTTGGCTGCTGTGGATACTTTCATAACCAGCCTTATCTACCGCAGTGATACGATAATAATAATTGGTACCATTGATGAGATTTTCGTGCGTATAAGTAGTGATAGGGGCTGTGATTACTTGTAGTAAATTAGTTGGATTGCTTGTTATGCCTCCATATACTTTATAGCTAGCCAAATCTGTTTCCGTATTTGCTTGCCAGTTGAGAACGTTTTTAGCATTTCCTGCTTGTGCAACTAAAGTGCTTGGCGCTACAGGTGGAGCGTCTATAACTACTGTTTTACTAGCGCTACAGTTGTTGGCATCAGTAACTGTAAGCGTGTAAGTGCCTTCAGCTAAATTCGAAGCTGTTGCCGTAGTGCTACTATTTGACGACCACACATAAGTATACGGAGCAGTTCCACCGATAACTGTTGCTGTAGCAGTACCATTAGTACCAGCATTTTGCTGATTATCAACCTTAGTGATATTGGTAATCTCTAGCAGCGTTGGCTCATTAATGGTTACATTGGCCGTAATTGTACTATTATTAGCATCTTTAATGGTCACGGTATAGTTTCCTGCTTTCAGTGCAGTAGCGGTTTCCGTATTTCCGCTATTTGCCGACCATGTGTAATTGAACGGAGCTTTACCACCAACTACTGTTACAGTAGCTGTACCGGTAGCACTGCCAAAACATTTCACATCAGTTTTACTCACAGTAGCCGAAAGTTTAATTACTGCGAAGGTTACCGTAGTTTGGCTAGTACCTCCCGAATTGTGTGCAGTAATGATATAAGTTGTTCTGATAAAATCAGAAGTTGGCTTTCCACTGATTACTCCTGTACTGGTGTTAAAGATTAAACCAGGTGCTAAGTTTGCAGGCGCAATAGTATAATTTGCTATTTCTCCCCCACCATTCTCCACATTAGGCGATAAAGGACTAATGGTATATCCTACGTAGAAATCAGTGGTTATTTCTGCATAGCTGATTTGTCCTGGAGGTTTTTCATTGACGGTAATTGTAAATGTGTCGGTATGTTCTCCACCATCATTAACCGCTTTTATCGTATATGTTGCAAGCGGTTTAGTTACTGTTGCTGTTCCACTAATCACACCCGTTTCAGTATTCAAACTTAGTCCATTTGGTAAGCTTGGTGTAATGCTGTAAGTAATTTGATTACCTCCAGTAGACGTAGGTGTAATATCAGCTATCGCTATGCTTTTATTGAACTCGTAAGCGGTGCCGTAAGCGATGATTGGCTTTGCATTTTTAACCGCAAAGTTTATAGTTGCGCTGTGGTTACCGCCAGTATTTGTGGCGGTAATAACATAATTTTTAGCTGCTGTACTTACCGTTGGTGTTCCGCTAATTGTTCCGGTTGTAGTGTTTAAGCTTAAACCTGTAGGCAACGCAGGTGATATTGCATAGGTTACCACTGCACCACCTGTAGAGCTTACTGTAATATCGCCTATAGTAACTGTTCTATCGAAAACCTCAGGAACAACGTAACTGATTTGAGGTGTTTTATCGATCACTGTAATATAAAATGATGATATTGATGCTGGATTACCATAGTTCGTTCCAGTAACCGTATACTGTGTTTTAATATTTAAGCTGGTTGGTACACCACTAATCTTTCCACTGATCGAATCCAATGATAGACCATCTGGAAGTGCAGGACTAATGACGTATTTTTCTACCGTACCACCCGTAGCGTTCACATTCAATTCAACTCCAGTACCTTTGGTAAACACATTAGTGTTGTTATAGGTAATAGCTGGAGCTAAATCTTTGAGCAAAAGCACCAACATAGTTGTGTTGCTTCCAGCCCCATTTTCTGCTTTTACATAAAATAGCTGACCATTACTTCCAAAAATCTCTGCTGGTGTCCCATTAATTTCACCATTGGCAGCATTAAAGGTTAACCCTTGAGGCAGCTCTGGTGTAATGCTAAAACGTTCTACAGGATCACCGTTACTCGTAGTATATGTTGGCTTAATCTTGGTAATTGCAGTCCCTTTTACAATAGTTATTGGATCACCGTAAGAAATGGTGTTAGGCAGAAGTGAAATTATTTCTAAGCTAACGGTTGCCGTATCTTTACCCCACTGCCCACCGTTGGCTACAATCTTATATTCTGTAGGAGATTTGAGCTGTGTAGGCTTACCAGTTATCTCTCCTGTTGCAGTGTTTAGGTTAAGTCCCGCTGGAAGGCTAGATAAAGTGCTATAAGAAGCAATTGGCCCACCATCGTTACTAGGAGCATTTATTGGTGTAATGGTGATGTCTTTCTTAAATTTAAAACTACTTCTTAAAGCATAAGAAATGTTAGGCGGTAAATCCTTTACCTCGATATTTATCGTTGCCGTTGTTGAACCTCCACTATTTTCGGCAGTAACAGTATAATTTTTTGCAGCACTAGTCGTCATACCGTAACCATTGATAACCCCAGTTTTAACATCGATAAATAAACCTTGAGGTAATGCCGGACTAATACTCCATTTTGTAACTGGTCCTCCCGCTACTGTAGGTACTTGTCCGCTGAATTGCTTGTTTAGGTAAAGCACATAACTCGATGCATATACCAATGTGTTCGGTGCTTTATCAATAATTTTAAATGTTACCGTTGTTGTTCCGGTGCCGCCAGTGTTGGTAGCAGAAATAGTGTAAGTAAGCACATTATCATTGATAACAGTAGGTGTTCCGCTTAACTTGCCAGTAGTTGTATTAAAGCTAATTCCAGCTGGAAGTGTTGTTGGCGAAATAGTATATGAACCTACAGATCCACCGGTTTTTACCAGATCAATGTTTAATGCATCTACACCAGCAGTTAGTATCTGGTTAGCCTCTGCATAATTAAATTGAGGTACAGGATCTACTACAGTAATTTGCAAATTAGCGGTGGTTGCACCGTAGAATGAATTGGCGGTAACGCCATAGTTCGTCTGTGTTTTTGTCGTAGTTGGTGTACCTGTTATGGTACCGTTAGCGTTGAGTACCAAGCCATCTGGCAACCCTGCTGTATTGTAACCAAATTGGGAGTTTTTGCCCAAAACGTTTGTTTGACTTAAGGCATAAAAAACATTTTGATCAGCATCTAAAGAAAGGCCTTTCATTTTACCCGTTGATTTTGAGAAAACTCTGCCGCCTTTATCAATATAATTATTCAAAATAATTGCACTATTCCCATCTGTATTGATATATAGATTATTCTTCTTATCCATAATCATATAGCTACTGTAATCTACAGATGTTATTACACGGTATCTAGTATTTTTTGTATAACCATCCGAAACGAAGTACTTGAACAAGAACATGAAAGTAGTAGGCCTATCTGATAATGAACTAGCCTGTAATACGTAAATATTTTTTTGGCTATCTACCACAATATCTCTAGGATTTTCGGCAGGTGTTGACGTAGTCGCACCGATGGCAAGACCATTAATCACAACGCTTTTTGCAGATGCATTACAATCATCAAATTTAAGTACTTGTCCTGCAATATATTCAGCAGCATAAAGATCATTTTCGCTATCTATAAACAATCCGGTTACGTTATTAAGACCAATAGCAAAATCTGTTACTACTTTTAAAGGCGTAATTTTTTTGATTACCGAACCCGCAGACATATAGATATTGCCAGCTACATCTACTGCTAAATCATAAGGAGCTATAGTACCTAATCCAGACGAGATAAATTCTGTAATTTCGGTACCATCTTTTTCTATTTTTTTGATTTTTGCGTTTCCGCCTTCAAAATCACCAATATAGGTATTTCCCGAGGCATCGGTAGCTACACCAGTTGGCTGGGTTAAGCCATTATAAAGTGCTTCGCCAATTCGTTGCTGCGCAAACTGTACACCATTGTTTTCTGGAGCCGGTATAGTAATTGGAGTTCCTTTGGTAAATTTATATACCGAGTTGGCGTAGCTAATATCAGGAATTGGAATACGAGCTACAGAAAGTGTAAAAGAAGTAGTCACAAATCCAGCATCGTTTGTGGCTGTAACCGTATAATTAGTTGGTGAGGCTAAAGCCGTTGGAGTACCCGAGATTTTACCACTAGAAGTATCAAATATTAATCCCATTGGGAGTGTTTTATCAATGCTAAAAGCTGCGGCTGGACTTCCACTATATTTAGGTATTGCTTCAGTGATTACAATATCTTTTTGTAATTCTGTATCTCTAAAATTATAACGCAGATTTGTCGGAGGGTCTATTTTTACCAACAAAGAGAAAGATTTCATAGTACTACCAGCACTATTACTTGCCGTAACCGTATAATTTGTATTCGGACTAATTGCAGTAGGTGTCCCCGATATTATCCCAGTAGTTGTGTTTATACTTAATCCAGCGGGTAATGCTGGGCTTATAGAAAATGAAGTAGCTGTGCCACCACTATATGAAGGACGAACTGCTGCAATACTAAGATCTCTTAGCAGAGATGAATTACCAAAGGCATATTGCAAGGCAGTAGGAGCTAATTCAGTAACTGATAGCGAAAATGTAGCAATACCTTGGCCACCAAGGTTTTTAGCGGTAACGGTGTAATTTTTAAGAGCCGTAATTGCTGTTGGCGTGCCACTAATTGCACCAGTGCTGGTATTAAGCATTAATCCAGTAGGCAAGCTAGGTTCAACCTCAAAGCTTACAGCTGGACTACCAATATAAGTAGGCGTTACCGTAGGGATGGCATTATGATTTAATAAATTTGTGTGAGCAAAGTCGTATTTAAGACTGGTTGGCGCATCAACTTTTACCAAGAATTGGAAAGTTGCGGTAGTAATTCCTCCTGCATTGGTAGCAGTAACTTTATAAGCTGTATTGGAACGAACTTCTGTTGGCTTACCAGATATTACTCCTGTAATCCCATTAAAGCTAAGCCCTTCGGGTAAAGCGGGCTCAATGCTAAAACTAGATACTCCTGCACCATTATAGGTTGGTATTATACTAGTAATAGCGACATCTTTTTGCAGATTTGCAGCAATGACATAAGTCAAATCACTTGGTGGATCTAGTTTTACAGAAAGGTTAAAGCTTGTTTGTTTGCTACCACCATTGTTACTGATGGTTATAGTGTAAAGCTTATTTTCTGTAATAGCGGTTGGTATACCCGATATTATACCGCTACTGGTATTTAAGTCTAAGCCAGTAGGCAAGCTTGGGCTAATAGCATAAGTAACACCTGCTGTGCCACCAGTAGTTGTGGGCTTTAAGTTTACCGTAATATCTCTTTGCAGGATATTGCTTGCTATTGTATAATTTAAGCTAGCCGGGGGTACTTCGGTAACGGCAAGATTAAAGTTTGTTGTTACCTTACTACCACCGTTATTTGCCGTAATAGTATAGGTCGTTTCAGCTTTATTGGCTGTTGGCGTACCACTAATTACTCCTGTAGTAGTATTCAAGTTTAATCCAGCAGGTAGCGCGACATCTATACTAAAGCTATCTGGTATACCTCCAGTTATAGTGGGAGGAATTGCTGCAATAGTCGTCCCTTTAAATAAAACACTTGGCACCGTATACTGTAAATTGGTAGTTGGTACGTTTTTAACTTCTATTTTTAACGTAGCATTAGAAGAACCTAACGGGTTAACAGCGGTAACAACATAATCTTTTATTGCTGTGATTGCTGTAGGTGTACCTGTAATGGTACCGTTAGCGTTAAATGTAAGTCCCGCTGGTAGGGATGGCGATATGGTGTAGCCACCAGTAACATATTTTTTAACGTTAAATTCCGAAGAACCATATACTGCTTCTACACCATGAAGATTATTATCCCTATCAACCCCTAAACCAGAAAAATGGTAAAAAGTTGGATATAACTGTGCAATGGTATTAGAACCAGCTGCAACTTTGTATATGTATTCATTTGATGCGATAAAAAGGTTACCGTAATCATCTGTCTCTATCTCAAATGCATTATTTACCTTTCCTAAACTAGTTTTCGAATTAAGATTGTTCAGCAATCTTCTTTCCAGATTTCCATAGAGATCGATAATATATAAGTGATTACCCGTAACGGCAATGCTAAGTGGTTGATTAAGGCCAGAAATTACGGAAACATATTGAGCCGTTTTAGTAGAGAATTTATAGATTTCACCATTCCCTTGTAAACAGACATAAAGATCACCTTCGCTGTCTATGGCAATCCCCGAAACAGATCCTTTTGTGATATCTGTAGGATTGTTGAAACCAGGCAATACTGATTTAAGACTCACATCGTCTCCATTCATCTGTGAAAAGTAAAAGGTACCCGTTTTTCTGTCTATTGCAATGTCAGAAGGTTTATTAACGTTAGAAAGATAGACGGAAGATTTTCCAGCAGCATCAATTTTCATGATGCGATTAGAATCTGGCTGTACAAAATATTTATTACCATTTGCATCAAATGCTAGGCCTTTAATTTTTGTACCCCCTTTGTAAATAGTGGTAATGGTTTGTGGCCCTATCTGTTGGTTAAAAGATCCGCCCGCATTATTAGGCGCAGCTATGTTAACATTTTGTGATATAGGCAAGCTTTGGGTATTGCTAGCATAACTAATATTTGGCGCAGCAATTTGCTTTACTTCTAAATTAAAATTGGCTTTGCTAAATCCTTTGTCGTTACTAGCAATAAGCGTGTAAGTGGTATTTGGACTTACATTGCTTGCCGTTCCCACAATGGTTCCAGTATTAGTAATAGAAAGTCCTATAGGTAAGCTTGGGCTAACGCTATAGCCATACAAGCTTAACTTTTTAATCGCACCGGTACTAGTGTACTTTCCTTCTTTTACCCATAATTGGTTTGTACTTAAATCTACATAAAGGGCATTTGGCGAAAGTACATTTTCAGAGAATACTTGTAAATCATTTGATGAGGAACCATTTTTTGGGAGCATCAATACCCTATCTTTATAGAAATCACCTAGGTAAAGGTTCCCTGGACCATCTACAGCCATATCAAGAAACATTGGTAAGTTTTGCTCTAATTTAGTACCTCCTCTCAGCAGGAATTTCGCAGTTTTGTAGGTATCGCCATCCGTTTTCCCCGGAGCATACTTATTAATTCTGGCAATGCTTACTTCGCTCATATTTGGTCCAGAATTGTACATCAAAGTGATGTTCTCTTCATCATCAATACCTATCTGGCTAGGATAATCTATACCCTCCCAAGCGCCTAGGTCGGTAATAGTCTTCCCATCTGGACTTATTTTAATAACTACAGCATCGTACACGCCAGATTCACCTTCTTGTTTTTCTACCTCACCAAAACTAAATGCATAGCCTCCCTTTACTTCATAATTAGCCGTAAAACAGCTTACGTAAAAGTTATCATGTTTATCAATGGTAATTCCGGTAGGTACTTGTATACCTGTCACGAATACTTCTGGTGTATTCGAATTTGGTGCTAGTTTATAAATAGCACCCGAAAACTTGAGACTGTATTTAAAATCGTCGTCCTCCTCCTGTCTTGTTATCTTTCTTAATAAGTCGTCGCCGCCTGAAAAATGACCGTAAATTTCATTTACCCCATTGAAAAGCCCAACAGCATCACTTACTCCAGGAATGTCCGCTTCTGCAAGAAATGATAGCGCCCCCGCAAGAAATGAAGTTTCATCTGGTTTACTTGGGTTTTTAACAATTTTCACGGTGCCAGGCTCTGTCCAATAAACATTTCCTTTACTGTCTTTAACTACAGACCAAGGCCTGTCCCTTTTTGGTATTGTAGCAGTTATACTTTTACTGGTTAAATCAACTTTTTGCACTTTACTTTCCGAAATCAGAATGGAAACAAGATTGTTGTTACCTGATTTAGAAATCTTATTAGCATGAAATTCTCCAATCCCGATAGACTCTTCCACCCCACCCCTTATTTTGTTTGGGATAGCACCTCCACTATTGTTGGGTGATGGAATTGAAGTGATAGCGATACCTTTTGTAAAGTTAAAATTACTTTGACTGTAATTGATTACAGGTTGCTGTGCTTTGACTAGGTTAACAACATAAAATTGCAACAGGCCAATAGCCAGAAAAAGCGTAAAAGCTTTCTTAATTTGAGAAAGAGTCATTTTCAAGACGGTTATTCTTTAAATAGTTTGGTGGCAGAACTTCTTGCACGCAAAAAAAGAGTAAAAAAGAATGGTAGACAATAGCTAATAATAGCCATTATTGCTCAACAAAAAAGTTAACGAACGCTTAAGAAATTGATGTAGATTGATAAATAAGAGGGCCCATACCAATCACTGTTGAATAGCTAATCGAACAACCTTCGATAGCAATATCACCTATAGTTTATCGTGATTTTTTAAATGCGCTTGTAAACTGTGAACAAAAAACACCAAATTTATTAGCCATCACTTATTTAAGTAACCTAGACTGGACATATCTACTTGTGACATATTCATCAAATATGGTGATGATTTTTTTGAAATTGTTGCATTAATGATCTTTCCAAACACCAGATACCTATCGGAAAGGTTTTAACTTATAGCTGTCGATTTTTTCTGCAATAGCTAATATTAGCTATCTGTTTTGATGGACGTCGTAATTTGACGTAAGCTTTTCGCTTTAGTAGGCTGTTAAGAAAGCTAAAAACGTGAGTTCGTGAATTATATTGAAGCAGTGGCCGACATCCGTCGTTACCACTACTTACTAACCTAAATTTATTTTTTTGTTACGGCCACGCAGCTAGCTTTCCATTATATGGAAAATATACCAGGCAATGACAGAGATGATTTTGTTTTCCTAAAAAATCCTATCTCAAATTCCCTTGCTTTTCAGCATTGAATTTTTGCTCGATCATTTTATCCATTTGCTCTAGATGCCAACGGGTTTCCTTGTTTAGCCCAGCTTTTTTCAACGTATTGCGGAACAATACTTGGTAGCCTTTTAAACGAGACTGGAACATGCCCTTCAAATCACTTGTACCAAAACGATAGATACCAGGAGGCAAAATCTCAGTCATATCATTGGCATAAAAGGATTGCATCAGAAATCTGTTAATGTACATTTTCTGCATCGCTCTACGATTCACTTCGATATTCTTACCTGCATAAACCTCACTTAAAATCCCTTTATCCAAATCGTTCAATAAATTACTTACACCGTAACCTTTTCCGCTGGTTTCGTTATCAAGCAACTTACTTAACTTAGTACGGCTCATCATCGGGTACAGGATATCTTCCTGAATTTGATATAGTTCAGAATTAAAATTTACACCAAGTCTGTCTGCAACCGCTGGGTTATGCAACCATTTTGGTGTAGTGAACAGATAATCGTTTAAGAATTTTACTGCACGCTGTTGCTTTTCAAAAGGAACCGGCTTTACAACAAACCCTGGTTCTCCATTTATTTTTACGTTGTGATAAATACCTGCAACATTCTTCATTACATGCCCCATATATAGCGAATACTGATCCCAAATGGCTTCGTAGCCTTTAAATAGATCCTTTGTGTCTTCACCTGGAGTATTCATCCACTTGTCTATTTGAGGCATCATACGTTTTAGGTTTTTAATACCGTAAGCACTAGCCAACATCGAATCATCGCCCAAATCTTCATTTTGAGAACGAGGATCAAATTGCTCCATTTCATTACCAAACCATAAACGTGGATTACGCTGTGTAGAATCTGTAACTAGCTTCTTTAGTACTTTAGCTTCTTCTTCTGCAGTTTCAAACTCTGGACGCCAAGTGTATCCCCACTTAATAGCCCAAATATCATAATCACCAATACGAGGAAAAATGCCTTTTTCACTGATATTATCTTCAGGCTGCGCAACATAGTTGAAACGGGCGTAATCCATGATAGAAGGTGTATGTCCGTGTTTTTCTACCCATTTTTTGTCGCGTAGTTTTTCAACTGGCGTAGTAGAACTAGAGCCAAAGTTATGCATCAAACCTAAGGTATGTCCCACTTCGTGAGAAGAAACAAAACGAATCAGTTCGCCCATTAGCTTATCATCGAATTTTGCTTTTCTGGCTCGAGGATCAACTGCTGCTGCCTGTGCCATATACCATTTCTGCAATAAAGCCATTACGTTATGATACCAAAAGATATGGCTCTCGATAATCTCGCCACTGCGTGGATCAGCCACACTAGGTCCCATTGCGTTGGTTACTGCCGACGGACGATAGATAATTGCCGAATGACTGGCATCGTCTATACTCCAAGTACTGTCTTGAGCGCTAGTTGGTGCTTCTATGGCTTCAATTGCGTTTTTGAAACCTGCAGCTTCAAAAGCTTTTTGCCAATCGTTTACTCCTTGAATTAGGTAAGGAACCCATTTTTTTGGTGTAACTGGATCAATGTAGAATACAATTCTTTTAGCCGGCTCTACCAATTCACCGCGTTTGTATTTCTCAACATCTTCGGGCTTAGGCTCCAATTTCCAACGTGTAGCATAAACGGTAGTTTCTACACCTTGGTCATTGGCATCAAAATCACGGAATGACTTGTAGAAATACCCTACTCGTGGATCCGCAATTCTTGGACGCATAGGAACTTTAGGCAATAAAACCATAGAAGAGTTTAGCTCTACGGTGTAATTACTGCTTGTTGGGTTTCTACCCGCAGCATAGGTTTTTACCGCACGAATCTCTACATTATTGTTATTGGCATGAATGTAGTCTACATAGCTTTTATTATTCTGTTGTGCACCCATACCAGCACGTTCCTTATAGTTCTTGCGATCAAAATAAGTAACTTCATTGTCGGCATTTAAAAACTCGGTTACATCCACTACTACGCCCGACGAATCTTTGCTTAACGCTACTATTGGCCATGCTTCGGCAATGGCATGCACATTATTTTTTACCACACTGGCAGCCATAGCGCTTGTGCTGTCTTTAGCAAACTCGGTAAAAGATATTCTTTTGAGGAAAAGATTGTCGTTAGCTCCTTTCTCAAAACGATATACACCTTCGCCAATTTGATCACCAGCTAGGCCAAAATTACCGTTACGCATATCGGCAGATGCCTTAGCAATACGGTTCACAATCAAGATTTCGCGGCCTAAGATGCTATCTGGCACTTCGAAAAAATACTTTTTCTCTTTTTGATGTACCTTGAAATAACCTGCTTGTGTTTTTGTGCCTTTGGTAATGATTTCGCCGTAAGGCTTAATCGCAGAAGCCTTTTTCAGGCTATCAGCAGTTTTCTTAGCTGGATCAACTGCTACTTTTGCAACAGGAGCTGGCTTTTTCTTTTTAAATAGGGCGCATCCCGACCCTAACGTCAGGATGCTGATTGCCCCATACAATACAATTGATTTGTTATTGAATTTCATTCTAAACTTATCTTGGATTTTGTGTGATTTCTGGGTTAAGTAAAATGTACTTCCCTCCAATAGGGAAGGTATAACGAGGACTGTTTGGCGCTAGGCTAAGCGTTTGCCCTTGATAGGTTCTGGTAATTGTTGGCACCAAACCAGCATCTTTACTCAAACGTTTTTGATCGTACCAACGGAAACCACGCCCCATAAATTCACGGGTACGCTCTTCGATTACCAAACGTAAAGCCTGCTCTGCTGAACTTGCGGCTAGATCGGCATATTCTGTTGGCTTAAATCTGTTTCTACGTAAAGTATTCAGTGTAGTTACAGCCGCCGCTGCATTATTTGCTCTTGCATCGCATTCAGCTTTAATTAACATCATTTCTGGCACACCTAGCCCTACTGGTACAGCATCCGCTACGATATTAGACCTATTAAAAGCTCTTCCCGTTAAGTTAGACCACTGGATTGCAGTACCTTCTACTGTGTACAACACATATCTAAGATCTTGTGTACCCAACAAAGCTTGCAAAGAGGCACTCATTGGAAAACCATTAGGATATGACTGAGGTGCCTTAAAGAAAATCTCTTCGGCATTAGCAATGCGTTGTGGGTGTCTTACATTAGTAACCAAATAATCATTCAGATTTAAAAGTGTACTTTGTAAGTTCAAAGCCAGTTCGGCATAACGTTTCGCCTCTGAGAAATTACGTTTGGCCAAATGAACTCTAGCTAGCAAAGCATACACCGCAGCTTTAGAAGGTTGGGTATTAAACTGAGGCAGATTAGGAAGATCTGCTAGCGCAGTAGTCAAATCACTTTCAATCTGCGCATATACAACAGCCACTGTAGCACGCTGTAAACTTTGCGTAAACTTTGGTTCCAGAATCATTGGCACACCCAAATCTGAAGACGCGGTAGCAGCATCATATTGCTTACCATAAGTATTCACCAACATATAATAATTATATGCACGGTGTACTTTAGCTGCCGCTTTCAATCCGGATTTCTGTGTATCAGTACCATTTAAAGAAGCATCTACTTCCGTTACAATAGTATTGAAAATATATAGCTGCTTATAAAGGCTTGCCCATTCTTGGTCTTCTTCTTGGTCGGTATAAAAATTAACAGCCCAACTGTATGCCGCTCTTACCCAAGTAATGCTATTTGTTTGCCAAGCAGCACTTTCCGTTCCGCAATCATCGCCACTATAAATAGCCAAGTTATGTGATGCGACTACAGCATTACCATTATTCAGTAATTGCTCATAATCGTTATAGTATTTTAATTCCCTAGCTTGCTCTGGATCAATCTCTACATATTTTCGGCATCCTAATGCGGTGATCAATACTCCGCAGATTAATGCCATATTTATTAACTTTTTCATAAGATCTAATTAAAATGACAGGTTAAGGTTTAATAAGTAAGTGCGGCTCGGAGGCAGATTACTGAATGTATTGGTATTCTGATACAAAGGATCCACACCTTCGTCATTAGCTACCCACAATAAACCTAGATTAGTGGCCGTAACGCCAACAGTTAACGTTTTGATATAAGGAGCCTTCTTAAGGATAGCTGCAGGAAGCTGATAATTCAATGATAGCTGCTGGAATCTGATATTTGCGGCGTCTCTAATGTTAAGATCAGAATTAGCAAAATAGTTCAATCCATTTGTAGTTGCTCCTCTCAATCCGGGAACATCTGTGAAAGCTTCGTCTCCTGGGTTTCTCCAACGATTTGCCAATGCTTCGTTTGTATTCAATAGACCTGTTAACGAGCCATTTGTTGGATATGCGGTTGCACCTTTATTGATCCTGAACTTATGGCCAGTTTCATAAGAGATACGTGCTTCTAAACTGATATTTTTATACTTAAAGGTATTTGTAAATGCGCCAAAATATGGAGCAGTGGTACGGCCCATATAAACCAAATCTTGTGCAGTTACTGAAGGACTACCTAATTTGCCGTTAACAATAGAACCGTCTGCTCTGTAAACTTGTGAAAGACCTTCGTTGCTCAAACCTGCCCATCTGTATGCAAAAATGTTATCAAGTGGATAACCATTTACAATACTCAACAGACCTGGAGAAACTCCTGTAATTGGGAAGCGGCTATCCAATGCTTTGTTAGTATTGTACGAGAAGTTTAAGTTTGTGTTCCATCCCCAATCTTTAGCCTTGAAGACTTCTGCGTTAATTAAAAACTCTACGCCATGTCCTTCCATGTCTGCCGCATTGTAGCGAAGCGTACTAAAACCATAAGTTGAGTTAATTGGAAATGCATATAGAATGTCTTTGGTTTTCTTCTTATAAACTTCAAAGACAAAACTCAAACGATTGTTTAGAAATGCCGCATCTACACCAAAATTGGTTGTCTTTGTCGTCTCCCAACCCACATCTGGATTGGCAGGCGCACCAATAGAAGCAATAGGTAATTGTGTAAAGCCATCTAGGGTACCAAAAGTAACTGTAGTATAATTTGGCGCTCCTTCTGGCGGATTTCCGGAAGTACCAATAGAAGCACGTAGACTAAGGCTGCTTAACCAATTAAACTGTTTCAAGAAATCTTCTTGGCTTGCATCCCAACGTAATCCTGCCGACCATAGCGGGGTAGCACGGTTACGACGATCTACGCCTAAGATATTGATATCATCAAAACGCACACTTGCCGTAGCAAAGTAACGACTCATAAAACTGTAAGAGGCATTTGAGTAGTAAGACAAATATCTTCTTCTGTTTTTATAAATGGTATTATTTAAAGCAGGTAAACTAGCTGATCCATTAAAGATGGTACGATAAGTATTTCTATTATAAGTGTTGGCATTGACACCTACTGAAGTCTCTTCGTTATATCCGTAAATGATACGCTCGTTACCAGTACTTTTAGTCTGACGAATTTCGGTACCACCAATCATGTCAAAATGGTGCTGATCACCCCAGTTCTTATTCACATCAAATTGTGCTCTTAAACTATAATCGTCACGCTCAATTACACCAGCATTGTAAATCGATCCTTTAGGGAAACCAAATTGGGTACCATACAAGTTTGCACTAGCCAAAGCATTGTCGGGATGAGCTCCTGTATTGATTAAATTACGAACCAGATAACTGTTCTCGTTTTGAATTAAAGTTGTTTTCTCATTAGTTTTCTGATATTGTCCTGCTACCGTTAAGCTCAACCAATCAGTTACTTTTCCTTTCAGGGAAGCATTAGCTCTGATACTATTTTTTGCAAGAATAGTATTGTTGTAATTTAATTCGTCAATAGCATTATAAGTCCAAGGCAGAATATTTCTGGTACGTGTGAAATCATCAGAAACTTGTTTGGTTAATGCTACACCTTTATAAATTTTATTTCCTTGTTCATCTACCAACATCTCATAAGGTGCGTAACCTGTTGCCCCAGCACTTAAAGCATTCAACGCTGCACTATTATTCTGGCTTGTCTGATCGGTATAATTCAAACCAGTAAACAACGTTAATCTTTTCTTCAAGAAATCATTCGTCAAGTTGCTGGTAAGCGAGTAAGTCTGTCCGTAGTTGCTTCTAAAAACTGGACGGTCTTTGCTAAAATTACCAGAAACATAATAACTGCTGTTATCACCTCCACCAGAAACAGAAACGTTGTATTGCTGCGTTACTGCTCTCTGTAGCATATAATCACGCAACTGATCTGTATTTGATCTATTAGCTAACGCACTGAGCGCAGCGTCACGACGGGCTATAGCTTCTGCATTTCCATTTTTTGCACTGAACAGTAAATATTGCGCCTCTGTCACTTCCGAATTACGGATATGTGATGCTGGGTCTACCAAGAAGTTTTTTTCAAACAATTCCTTTTCTAAATCGATGTAATCGGCGCTGTTCATAGAAGTAAGGTTTCTAAAATTAGCTGGCTCCGAAATACTCAACGTTGTATTGAAGTTAATGGATGAAGTTCCACGCTTTCCTCTTTTTGTAGTAATTACAATTACGCCATTTGCTGCCTGAGCACCCCAAATAGCTGTAGCAGACGCATCTTTTAAAAATGTAATGCTTTCAATATCATTTGGATTAAAAGTGCTAAGAATAGAATTGCCAGAAGTAGCAGGCGCATTTGGAAATGAAGGCGAACCGTTAGTTCCATTATTAGTAACAGTTGCCAGATTTGAACTAACAGCAGGGAAACCATCAATTACTACCAACGGCGGCACTGCAGTGTACGAACTAACACCTCGTATTTGGATTTTGTTATTGCGAACATCAAATTGAACCCCAGGAACTTTATTCGCCAAACGTTCCATTAAGTTAACGGTTGGCGTACTTTCTATATCCTTAGCAGTAACTACACTATAAGAACCTGTCGTACTACCTTTTTTCAATTGCTGATATCCTGTAGAGATCACCACATCTTGCAATGTCTCTGTAGCGGCTTGCAAACGGATCAACATCGTTTCCTGTACAACCATGGTTCTGGTAGTATATCCAATGCTAGATATGGAAACAGTTAGATTATCTTCTACATCGGTAAAGGTAAATAAGCCCGAACCATCTGTAATAGTAGCACGATTAGTACCGACAAGCTGAACGGTAACACCTGGCACTGGTTGGTTGGTCTCCCCATCCAACACCTTTCCACTAACAGTTATCCTAGCGAAATAACTCTTGATACGATCCAGCAAACCTTTTTCTTTAGGCTTTACCACCACCGTTTTGTTGACGATTTCGTAAGCTAAATTTTTAGCCGAAAGCGTTTGTTCTAACGCTTGTTCTAGTGGCGTAGCCTGAAATGCTGCATTGATCTTGATCGCATCATTCACTTTGCCTTCCTGCCATACCACATGGTATCCGGTCTGTTTTCTTATTTCAGTAAAAAATTCTTTAAGAGAGCTATTATTTTTTTTGAAAGTTACATTTTGAGCGAGTCCTGCTGCGCTTAGCTGCATCAAGAAAACGGTCATAATTATCATGGTTAGCTTCATTATTCTTACTAATGGATTAGTCGCCCAAGCAGAATGCCAAGGCTCTTTTTGATCCTTAATTTTCATTACATTTGTTTGTTTAGTGATTTAGTTGTTGTATCTCAAAATATTCTTCTGGAACACTAAATTTTATACCGAGGATGTTCGCAGCATTCTCGGTTTTTTTTAGCCATTCCTAATTAGTATAAATTCTATTTTATAGCAATGACCCTCCTTCCTTTTACTTTAAAGTGAACAGAGCCAGTGCTTTCTAAAACCTCCAGCAACTGCGAAATATTTTCAAACCTCGATAGCGATCCTTTGAGTACTTCTCTCTTTATCGACTCATCTGCAAATTCTACTTCTACATTGTACCAACGGGAAGCCTGTCGCATCACCGTTTCCAAATCTTGGCCGTTCAAGAGGAAAACGCCGTCTTTCCAAGCCACAGCATCTTCTGCATTTACTTCAGAAGAAGTCAAATTATTATTCTTCAGCTTGGCCTGCTGACCAACACGCAACTTCAAAGCTTGACCTGTTGCAGTCTCCAATTTTACGCTACCTTCCAAAAGTGTGGTCGTAGTTACCTCTTCATCATGATAACTGTTGACGTTGAACCTTGTACCCAATACGGCTATGGTTTGACCTTTCGTCTCTACAACAAAGGGGTGCTTTTGATCTTTTGCTACTTCGAAATAAGCTTCTCCAGAAAGTGTCACTTTACGTGTCCCTTGCTCAATTAATTGGGGATGATAAGTTAAACTTGATGCAGCATTTAGCCATATTATTGAACCATCTGGAAGTCGAACTTGATAGGTTTCTCCTTTAGCGGTAGCCAGTGTGTTGTACTGATTTGCATTAACTGCACCTTTCTTTACCTCGTAGATCAACTGCCCGTCTTTTGTTTTACGAACCTTAACGCCAGCCTGTTGAGCAAGCTCGCCATCCATTGCACCCGACAAATAGATTTGCTTTCCATCTGACAAAGTAAGCGTTGCGCCTTGTTTTCCAGGGAGAACATCGTTGGCATAAGCTATTTTATCAGGATTATTTTTTTCATCTACTGATCTATAGGTGAATATCCCTACGGTGAGAATAAGTCCAGCTATAGCCGCAGCCACAGCTACTCGAGGCCAAAGTCTTACTTTGCGTGGCTCTTGAGCATTCAGAAAAAAGTTGTTACGCAAGTCTTCTAGATCTTTACGGAAAACTTCGGCATCCTCAAAAGGCTCTGCTTGATTTGCATAATGCAAATACCAACTCTCGAGTAATTTGCGCTCTTCGGCATTGATACTACCGTCTCTAAATTTTTGCAATAAACTTGCACCTGTCTGTTTGGTCATCGTATATCATGACATTTCCTTTAAAAAGGCAGTATCATTAAGATACTTTATCAAAGAAATGTGGTTTGTTTAGGTTTAATGGGTTGCCCCTCTATTAAAACAGACAGCTAAAGAAGACTTAGGGGTACGTTGAAATGAAAAAAAAATCAAAAAGGCAAAAAATGTATAAATAATGCGACACGAATCTTCAATCGAAGGATTTTAAGTGCCCTTTGTGCTTGCTTTTTAACCGTATGCTCCGAAATATTTAAACGTTCAGCAATTTCTTTATAAGAAAGCTCTTCTTTTCTGCTCAATTCAAACACTTCTCGCATCTTATCTGGCAACGATGCAATTTCCCTCTCAATAATTTGAGCCAATTCCTTTTCCCTAAACTGATCTTCTGTGTAAGAAACACCTAATTCCATAAAAGCAGTTATCGAATCTGCATATTTAGAAACTACCTGTTGGTGTGCCATGATATTAAGGATCCTGTTTCGAGTAGCACCATAGAGATAGGGAGCTACCTCACCTGAAAGTGCTAACGTTTCGCGTTTAGACCAAATGGCGGCAAAAACCTCTTGCACTACATCTTTAGCTTCATCGCTATCACGAAGCATCTTTTTAGCATGTAAATATAGTGCCTGATGGTATCGCTGAAACAATTCGGCAAAGGCAACACGGTCGCCTTTTTGTAGAAGCTGTAGTAGCTCTGTATCCGAAATTTGTTGATATGCATCCATTTGAATTTCAAAAATAAACAAAATCTCTCTAGTGGATTATTTCTAAGACAATTAAGTATTGTAAAAACGGATGTTCTCTAGAATTACTAGATTAATTTCAAAATATTCGTTCATTTGAAGCTACCAAAAGATGCTAACCATCAATTGATAGAAAATTCGGAATGTATGCAAATAAAAAAGCCTCACATTTCTGCAAGGCTTTAGGAAGTGGTGCCTGCTGGGATCGAACCAGCGACACAAGGATTTTCAGTCCTTTGCTCTACCTACTGAGCTAAGGCACCTCCCTTTTGGGAATGCAAATGTAGCCATCTTTTTTAAAAGACAAAATTATTTTAAAGAAATAATGTAATCAATATGCAAACAAAGCTTTTTACGGCTATAAATCAGCGAATTAATTTTTCAGAAAAACATTCTATAATTCATAACCGTTCTAAATTTATTAAATTATGCATGCATAGTAAATATTTTAAAACGAAATATTTTAACTTCGTTGTACCAATACGGTAGATATATTATGGTTTCACAAATTATATTCGTCATTTTGGCCTTAGCCGGCACTGCTCTATTTGCGTACAATGCCCGCAAGGTAGTTCGCAATATTAAATTAGGAAGAGCTGTTAACCGTACTGATCAACCTCAAAAAAGATTGCTCACTATGCTAAAGGTTGCTTTTGGGCAAACTAAAATGGCCGTGAGACCAGTCCCTTTCTTTCTACATCTGATTGTTTACTTAGGCTTCGTAATCATCAACTTAGAAGTATTAGAGATTGTGATAGATGGTGCTTTTGGAACTCACCGTGTTTTTGCAGGATTAGGAGGCTTTTACAATTTTCTTATTGGCAGCTTCGAGTTTTTGGCCGCTGGAGTTTGGCTGGCCTGTGCTATTTTCCTTATCCGAAGAAATGTGGTTAAAATCAAGCGTTTTTCGGGTGTAGAGATGAAAAAATGGCCAAAATCAGATGCGAACTACATCCTGATTACAGAAATCTTGCTAATGACCGCATTTTTAACCATGAATGCAGCAGATGTGAAATTACAAGCATTGGGTGCCACACATTACATCGAAGCTGGAGCTTTCCCCGTAAGTACTTGGTTGGTTGGCTTATTACCAAACAGCATTGATAGCCTAGTTTTCATCGAACGTTTTTGCTGGTGGTTCCATATTGCAGGTATTTTTGCCTTTTTAAACTACCTTCCCTATTCTAAACATTTCCACATCATGTTGGCCTTTCCAAATACTTACTTCTCTAATTTGAAGCCCAAAGGACAGTTCACCAATATGGACAGCGTTACCAACGAGGTTAAAGCGATGCTAGATCCTTCGTTTGTACCCGCAGATACAGCGCCTGGGAAGTTCGGAGCAAAAGATATTCAAGACCTTAGCAGGATAAACTTACTTAACGCCTACACTTGTACCGAATGCGGCAGATGTACTTCCGTTTGTCCGGCAAATATTACAGGCAAGCTACTTTCGCCTCGTAAAATTATGATGGATACCCGCGACCGTATGGAGGAAGTAGGCAAAAACATTGATAAACATGGGGCAGAACATCAAGACGGCAAATCACTGTTAGACGATTACATCACCAGAGAAGAAATTTGGGCTTGTACCAGCTGTAATGCCTGTGTTGAAGCTTGCCCAGTAAACATTGATCCACTAGAAATTATTATGGATTTAAGACGATACGCAGTGATGGAAGAATCTGTAGCGCCAGCAAGCATCAATGCGATGCTAGGCAACGTAGAAAACAATGGCGCTCCTTGGAAATATTCACCTGCTGACAGGTTTAATTGGACAGAAGAGAGTTAATAGTTTGAAGACGGAAAGTCCGAAAAGACTTAAAAAACAACAAATGATTAAAGCATAGTAGCAGTAGACAGAAGCATATCTAAATACTAAATACTAGCTACTAAATACTAGCTACTAAATACTAAAAAATGGAATTCAAAGTACCAACAATGGCCGAGATGATGGCCGCAGGAGAAGAACCAGAAATATTATTTTGGGTGGGATGCGCTGGAAGTTACGACGAACGAGCGCAAAAAATCACTAGAGATATCTGTAAAATCCTACATCATGTTGGACTGAAATATGCTGTCTTAGGCACAGAAGAAAGTTGTACTGGAGACCCCGCAAAACGAGCTGGAAACGAATTTCTATTCCAGATGCAGGCCATGACCAACATCGAAGTACTGAATGCCTACAATATCAAGAAAATCGTAACTGGTTGTCCGCATTGCTTTAACACCATTAAAAACGAGTATCCAGGTTTGGGCGGCACATACGAAGTGATCCACCATACACAACTGATACAAGAACTTATCAACGAAGGCAAGCTTAAAGCTGAAGGTGGCGAAAGTTTCAAAGGCAAGAAAATCACTTACCATGATCCTTGTTATTTAGGAAGAGCTAATGGAGTTTACGAAGCTCCCAGAAAAGCGCTAGAAGTTTTAGATGCTGATTTAGTGGAAATGAAACGCTGTAAAACCAATGGTTTGTGCTGTGGAGCTGGCGGTGCTCAAATGTTCAAAGAACCAGAGAAAGGCAAAAAAGATGTCAATATTGAGCGTATAGAAGAAGCCTTGGCTACCGAACCTCAATTTATTGCTGCTGGCTGCCCTTTCTGCATGACAATGCTCAATGATGGTGTAAAATTAAAAGACAAAGAACAAGAAGTTAAGGTATTGGATATTGCCGAGATTACCGCTAGGGCGAATGGTTTGTAGGTTTTAGCAGGGCAATGTTTTATCCGTCATTCCGAATTTAATTCGGAATCGTAATGCCATAGTAGGCAATCTAAGTCGTTGTTTTTCACCACCAATTTTACTCTAAGTTATAATAATAGGTTAATTTTATAAGTCATCATTAAATAAATCCTCCCAGAGCGGATTATGCTTTTCTATAAGCTCATTCTTCCATACTCTCTTCCATCCTTTCAAGGTTTTCTCCATTGCTATCGCTTCTTCGATAGAGGAGAATGTTTCGAAATAGAAAAGCTTATTACAATTATACTTTGCGGTAAACGACAGAGGATAAGCTTTTGTTTTATGTTCAACAACTCTTGAGAACAAGCTAGAAGTAACACCAATATATATCACTGTATTGAATACATTACTCATCATATAGACGTATCCACCTCTTACCATGTTATAATTTTTCTTTCGCATTAAGATTGCCAATCAAGTTGGCAATGACGACAAGAATAGACATGCGTTCACTTTCTTGTCAATTAAAAATTGATTTAATGATGAACCTATTTATTTGCCACCAAACTTCCCTGCGTTAAAGCTCTAAAATGATTAGCCAATTCATTTAATTTTTCCTCGTCTATACCTTTCAAAGGCACAACCATATAAGTGGACATACTGTCTACCTCGCCTTGCTTATCGTTACGGGTCTGCACAATTACATCATCATTTTTGGTACGCAACCAAAGCTCGCCACTGGTAGTATTTCCATAATAATCCATCGAAGAGAACCTAGAAAGATTGAACGAAAAAAACTCTTCCTTACCGTTAGCATAAACCTTCCTAAACCTGCAAAAACCACTGTTAGTAACATTCAATTCATAGCGCTTTAAAACTTCAGTTTGGCCATCTTTATCATAATATTTATTAAGCCAACCATGTATAAAAGCACGGCTATCCCCTGAAGACACAAATCCAGACAGCAGTAAAAAAGCTAAGCCAAACAAAAAGAAAACGAACTTTTTCAAGTCGAATGTAAACTTTTGCATGAGAGTTCCGTTTTAAGAAGGGTAAGTTAAAAATTTTGATAAATTTGAAATATGATTTTTTCTCCACAATCCAAAGTTTGGATCTACCAAAGTAACCGTAAGTTTAATGATCAGGAAGCTATAGAAATACGTGATATTTTAGATCGTTTTGTAGAACAGTGGACTGCCCACGGATCTCAACTAAAAGCGAAGGCAGAGATTTTCCATCATTACTTTATTGTACTAACCGTAGACCAAGAAGTGGCCAATGCTACTGGTTGTTCCATAGACTCATCGGTAAGAATAATCAAAGAGATTGAAAGTAAATTCGGGTTAGATCTTTTTGACCGCTTTAACATGGCGTACAAAGTTGACAATAACGTTCATGTAGCTTCTAAAGAAGATTTTGAAACTTTAATTAGTGCGAAGAAAATCGGATTAGAGACAGTTGTATTTAACAATTTGGTGCAAACTTTAGAAGATTTCGAGCAAAAATGGGAAGTACAACTACAAGATAGCTGGCATAAAAACATTTTTGCAGAACAGTTAAACGGGTAGTTGGCTAACTGTTGAATCGGTTATTTGGTGAACTGATTTTTTGAAAACGTACGCTCCGCAAATCTTGGCAATTGTAGTCCCGCTATCCGCTGTATCTTTTCGCTTCGCTAAAAGGATGCCGCTCATATCGGGTTTAACAAACTTAAACCGGTGCAATAAAACTGCCAGCCAAACCCGATTGAAACGGTAATACTTTTTGCTTTATTGCTGTCATCCTGAACGCTAGTGAAGGATCTCTAATTTAATCACTGAAGAAATAGATATCTCGAAACTCGGGATAACAACAAGCCTAAAACAAAAAGATTATAGTGAAAAGCGGGACTAGCGGAACCGAAACCTCACTGCAACTGCTTTTCTAATTATTTAAGGTTATAAAACTAACTACCAATACCTGACACCTAACTCCTGATACCTGACCACTAGTTCCTGATACCTAACAACAAACAACCTTCATAATTATTTGTTATCTTAACATACAAATACCATTTATGAAACGTTGGCTCAAAATTTCTTTGAAAATTATTGGTGGATTATTGGTGCTACTCATTCTAGCATGGTGTGGCGCTGCCTATTATATTAACAAAAACAATGAAGCAATTTTGGCCAAGATACTTGACCAAGTAAATGCCAAAGTAAATGGAACCGTTGAAGTTTCACACATGGAAACTACTTTACTGAAAGGATTTCCAGGCATATCTGTTTCTCTTAAAAATGTTTCTCTTCGCGATAGTTTGTGGAGCAAGCACAAAAAAGAGCTGTTGAGAGCAAAAGACATTGATGTTTCTTTGAATGCACTATCACTAATTATTGGAACAATCAATATCCGCAAAGTAGCAATTAACAATGCTAACATTTATCTATACACAGACTCTACTGGCTACACTAACACCAGTATGTTCCGTACCAAAGACAAGAAAAAAGCCATTGAAAATGACGATAGCGCTAGCTCTTTGCAAATAAGGATTATTGATTTGAACAAGGTTGATTTGGTAATTGATAACCAAAAACGTTTTAAGCTTTTTAGCTTCTATGTAGATGAGCTGAAAGGAAAAATTAAATATCCTTTGGGCAGATGGGATGGAAATTTCAAGCTTAAAACCAAAGTAAGAAGCTTTGCTTTCAACACTAGAAAAGGTAGCTTTTTGAAAGATAAAACTATTGCCGGAAATATGACTGCTCATTATGATGATGAGTCGGAAGTGATCATCATTGACCAAAAACCAATTAAAATAGGTGAAGACACTTTCAGTATTGGTGCCAGTATCAACATTGCAGAAAACAAATCTGCTTTTTCTATCGCCATCAAGGCCGACCAAATCTTGTATCGTAATGTAGCACAAATATTAGCTCCAAACATATCCGAAAAACTGTTCAAGTTCGGTATAGAAAAACCGATGGATGTTACCGCTAGTATCATTGATAACGGCGACAAAAACTCTAGCGACCCGCTCATTAATGTAAAGATGACGGTGAAGAACAACAATGTCTCTATTCCATCGGGAGAATTGACCGATTGTTCTTTTACAGGATATTTCTCCAATCAAGATACTACCAGCAAACCTATTGGAGATGCCAATTCGATTATCCGTTTTTACGGGCTGGCGGCTAATTATTATAACGCCCCGATAAGAATAGATACATTTACTGTCTCGAATTTGGAAAAACCTTTAGCACAAGGTTTAATTACTTCTAAATTTGATTTATCAAAACTCAATGGTTCTTTCGAGGAAGAAAGTTTCAAATTTGAAAAAGGTACGGCAGATTTAAGTCTATTTTGTCAAGCTGATATTGATAATTTCTTATTTACCAAGCCTGTACTTCATGGTAAAATAATGATAAAGGATGCCACGATCAATTACCTTCCCCGTAATTTAAAATTGGTAAATAGCTCTTTAGATTTAAATTTCAACCAAAAGGATTTAAACATTACTAATAGTAGATTTCAGTTAGGAAAAAGCATCCTTAATATGAACTGCTCCATTGAAAACTTCTTAAACTTCTACTATACCGACCCCGAAAAGATAGAAGCTAGGGTAAACTTGAGCAGTCCGAATTTAAACCTTACCGAGTTTATGCCCTTCTTGGGGCCACGACAAGCTAAGCGTAAAAAAACTTCGAGCAAAAATGCTATAAAAGAAGCTTCTGAACAGCTAAGCGCAGCCCTCGAAGCCTCAAAAGTTCATTTGCAACTAAATGTAAAACAAGCGGTATACAATAAATTTATTGCCCGTAATTTAAATGCCCATATTTCACTCATTGGCAATGGGGTTTATTTCAATAAAATTACGGTGCAACATGCTGGCGGCCACGTTAATTTTAGCGGAAAGGTGGAGCAGCTGGGCGCTGTCAATAAAATGCAGCTCAATGCGAATATTGCCAAGGTAAGCATTAAAGAGTTTTTCTACGCCTTTGATAATTTCGGACAACGGTCTATTACCAATAAAAATTTAAAAGGATTTCTGTCGGCAAATGTTAATGCTTCTGGCAATGTAACCGCCAAAGGAAATATAGCACCAAAATCGATGTATGGAAAAGTAAACTTCACCTTGGATAAAGCTGCATTGGTAGGTTTTGAGCCTTTAGAAAAAGTTGGAAAGTTTGTTTTTAGAAGCCGAAATCTTTCTAATGTACAATTGGAGAAATTAAATGGTACGCTAACTTTACGTGGCGACAAAGTAGATATCAGTCCGATGAAGATAAATTCCACTGCACTTAACTTCGATGTGAAAGGTGTTTACGGTTTCAACAGCGGCACCAATATCGCTCTGGATATTCCATTGAGAGACCCTAAAAAAAGTGCTGATATTATAGATAAGGAAGAGAGGGAATTAGCCCGAATGAAAGGCATTGTACTACATCTAAAAGCGGTAGATGAAGATGGGGAAATAAAAATCAGATGGAATAAGAAGAAAGACAGGGAAGCGAATTAAAAATCCAATGGCCCTAGCCTGCGCATATTTCGCATAATCAAATATTTCCGATGCTGGATATAACTTGTTGCCTTGTTTGGGTTCCAACGCAATGGATTTGGGAAACAGGCAGCCAATAAAGCTGCTTCAGATCGGCTCATTTTCTTACAAGAATGGCCATAATATCTCTGAGATGCAGCTTCGGCACCATAAATACCATCACCCATTTCAATAACGTTTAGGTACACTTCTAAAATTCGCTCCTTGCTCCACAATACTTCTATCAGTAGTGTAAAGTAAGCTTCAAAAGCTTTTCTTATATACGAACGCCCAGGCCATAAGAACACATTTTTAGCCGTTTGCTGGGAAATGGTGCTGCCCCCTTTGATTTTTTTGGTCTTCTTTCCCTTCTTCGCATTGCTTTCATAAGCCTTTTCCATGGCTTTTAAATCAAAACCCATGTGTTTCAAGAAAAGCTGGTCTTCGGCAGATACCGCGGCACGTTTCATGTTATCCGAAATATCTTCAAACTTTATCCATTCCTTTTTAATTTTGGCAGGTTTATCTTCAGCTTTGCGTTCCCAATTGCGTTGCACCATTAAAAAGGTAATCGGCGGATTAATAAAGCGATAGGCAAGCACCCAAATAACCGAAAACATAAAAAACCATAGCAGCACTTTTCCTACTATTATAGCGATACGCTTAAATAAAGATTTTTTCGCTTTTGATTTGGTTGATTTACGAGCCATTAGTACAAAGGTAGAATTTTTGGATTAAAGGTGTTATTCATTATTTGAAAAGCAATGACAGTACTGCTATTGAGGCTTAGTCCCGCCAAACGCTTTACTACGTGGCAAACACATAGGTTTGTCCCTACTACGTGCTCGCTTATGTCGGGTTTAAAATGCAAGTGTTGTGCACAGGTTTAAGTTAATTAAACCCGATTGAAGTGGAAAATCCTTTTTGTGGTGTCATCCTGAGCCCGTCGAAGGATTGTTGCTGACGAGTATATGTTTCGACAAGCTCAACATGACAAGTGTAAATAGCAGTACCAACAAAAAGATTGCAACGTAAAGCGGGACTAAAATTGCCATGAAACACCAGCAAACATTTTCAAAAATAAGGCAAACTAATGAACCGATGACTAATGAACTATTGAGCTAATAATCGTAAATTTGGCGATGCTAAAAAAAGAACGTTACCAGCATTTTGTTGAGCATTTTTCTACTAAACAACCTCATGCCGAAACCGAACTACACTACAATAATCCTTACCAGTTATTGGTTGCGGTAATTCTATCGGCACAATGTACCGATAAGCGTATCAATCAGGTAACACCTGCTCTTTTTCAGCGTTTTCCAAATGCGAAAGCACTGGCTGAAACTACGCCAGATATTGTTTTTGATTACATCAGAAGTGTAAGCTATCCAAACAATAAGGCCAAACATTTGGTGGGCATGGCCAACATGCTGTTAAATGATTTTAACGACGAGGTTCCATCTGATATAAAAGAATTACAAAAGATGCCTGGTGTAGGCAGAAAAACTGCCAATGTAATTGCTTCTGTGGTTTATAATGAACCAGCAATGGCTGTAGATACGCATGTATTTAGAGTAGCCAACCGCTTAGGCTTAACCAAAGGAAAGACGCCTTTGGCTGTAGAAAAAGATTTGGTAAAAAACCTTCCAGAGCATACCATAGCAGTGGCGCACCATTGGTTAATTTTGCATGGCAGATACATCTGCGTGGCTCGTAGTCCTAAATGCGATATATGCGAATTGACTTACTTTTGCCAATACTATGAAAAGCTACAGAAAGCTAAAAATATGAGCAAAACCTAAAGGAGTAAAAAATATTTCTAAAAACGTTTGCACTTAATGAAAACATTTTGATATGTTTGCTAAAATTATTAGTTAAAAATAATTAAATATTTGCCGAAACCTATTATTATATTTATTACCAGAATTTAAAAGACATGAATCCAAATACAGAAAAATTAAAAGCATTACAGCTTACCTTAGATAAACTTGAAAAATCTTACGGTAAAGGTTCTATCATGAAACTTGGCGACCAAGCTGTAGAAAAGATGGACGTTATTTCAACTGGTTCTATCAGTTTAGATATTGCTTTAGGTGTAGGCGGCGTACCGAAAGGTCGTGTTATTGAAATTTATGGTCCAGAATCTTCTGGTAAAACGACTTTAGCTACACACATTATTGCCGAAGCTCAGAAAAAAGGTGGTATAGCTGCTATTATTGATGCAGAGCATGCTTTTGATAAGTTTTATGCAAAGAAATTAGGTGTAGATACTGATAATCTATTGATTTCTCAGCCAGACAATGGTGAGCAGGCTTTAGAAATTGCCGATAATTTAATCCGTTCTGGTGCTATTGATGTAATCGTAATTGACTCGGTTGCAGCATTGGTACCTAAGGCTGAGATTGAAGGCGAAATGGGTGATAGTAGAATGGGCTTACAAGCTCGTTTAATGAGTCAGGCATTACGTAAATTGACAGGAACAATTTCTAAAACAGGATGTTGCTGTATCTTCATCAACCAATTGCGTGAAAAAATTGGTGTGATGTTCGGTAACCCAGAAACGACTACCGGTGGTAACGCACTTAAGTTTTATGCTTCGGTACGTTTGGATATTCGTAGAACTTCACAGATTAAAGATTCCGACGAAGTTTCTGGTAACCGCGTTAAAGTTAAAATTGTAAAAAATAAAGTTGCTCCTCCTTTCCGTTTAGCAGAATTCGACATCATGTTTGGTGAAGGTATTTCTAAAGTTGGTGAGATTATAGATTTAGGCGTTGACTTTGGTATCGTTAAAAAAGCAGGCTCTTGGTTCTCTTACGGAGAAACTAAATTAGGACAAGGTAGAGATGCGGTTAAACAATTATTATTAGACAACCCAGAGTTGGCAGAAGAAATTGAAACCCGTATTAGAGAAGAAGTAACTGGAGAGCAATTAGAAGAACAATAGCATTTTTCAAAATACTAGATATTTTAAAAGGTCGCAATTTAAAAATTGCGACCTTTTTTACTTTATGATTGTTTGGAATTTGTATTGTTTCCAATCATATTCAAAAATATTTCCTATGCTACTGGGCGAAAGATGTTTCGCCCCTACCCATTATCGATAAAACCTAAATTGGCATTTACATATTGTGACTTATTCACCTGCACTTTCATTTTTTTGAAAGTTTCTGCTGGTCCACTGGTAGCAAAAAGATTTACCAACCAAACAGGAATAGTGCCACCAGGATCTACCTCTAAAGTATACTCTATTTGTACCATATTATTTTTTGCCGGAGTTAAAACCCATTTACCGTTAGAATGAGCCACTCTTACAATATCTGACTTAACCGGCAGGTAATTGGCTTCCGTGGGGCCATTAATGGTAACCACTTTGCTCTGCGCATCTTGGCTAACTTTTAAATGAGCAATAAAATCTCGATTATTTATTGGCCATGGAATATCAACTTCAGAATAGTAATACAGTTCTGATGGCGAAACTTTTTTAAGCAAGAAACTTGATTTAGTTCCATACACCCATTCTTCCCCAGCATCCACATCCATAATTAAAGCAACTACTTGAGAAAGCTTTGCCACGAGATTGCATTTTACCCTAATACCTTTTAAACCGGAAGCAGATACCGTTTTGGTATAAATATTTAGCCCATTCTTAGTACTCTTCAGTGTCCAATCGGTCTGAGCGAGCAAAGATTGATGAAACGAGAAAAGCATCAACAGCAAGAAACCCTTCCTATACATCATTACTGTCAGACTATCTAAAACTAGAAGCTTTTGGTGCGGCGGCGGCTGGCATCTTCTCTTTCACAAAAGAAGAATCTAATCTTACAATAGTGTAAACAGCAACCACAACACCAACTAATAATAACACTAAGCCAAGGTAATTTTTCTTCTTATCTTGCTTAATTACCCATATTAAAAATACAATTAAAGGTATGGCCAACAAGCCGAAAAAAATAAAACTAGTAGTTTGCATATTCTTCTAATATTAGAAATTCATTCGGGCCATAGGCGATACCTCTTGACCAACAAAATCATTTTGTAAAAACTTTTGATAACCAGCTATAGCAATCATAGCTGCATTATCTGTACAATATTCAAATTTCGGGATAAATACTTCCCAACCTAAACTATCTTGCAAGCCAAGCAGCGTATTACGCAAACCAGAATTTGCAGAAACTCCACCAGCAATAGCTATTTGATTACAATTATACTGCTTCGCTGCCTTCTTTAATTTATTTAGTAAGATATTTACAATGCTGTGTTGTACCGAAGCACAAATATCTGCTAAGTTCTCTTCAACAAAAGCCGGATTTTCTTTCTGACGGTCTCTTACAAAATAAAGAATTGCCGTTTTAAACCCACTGAAACTAAAATTCAAACCTTGTATTTGTGGTTCAGGAAATTGATAGGCTTTGGGGTTACCCTCTTTGGCATGTTTATCAATCAAAGGACCACCAGGATAAGGTAAGTTCAAAATCTTAGCGGTCTTATCAAAAGCCTCTCCTGCTGCGTCATCCAAAGTCTCTCCGACAATCTCCATATCGAAATAATCCTTTACCAAAACAATTTGCGTATGACCGCCCGAAACGGTAAGGCATAGGAAGGGAAATTTCGGTTTTGGCTCATCAATAAAGTGCGCCAAAATATGAGCTTGCATGTGATTTACGGAAATCAGTGGTAAATTTAGTGCTAATGCAAATGATTTTGCAAAAGAAACACCTACCAATAACGAACCCAATAAGCCCGGACCTTGCGTAAAAGCAACGCCTTCTAGGTCCTTTTTATCCACTCCTGCTATCGCCAAAGCCTGTTGTACAGCCGGCACAATATTTTGTTGATGCACCCTCGAAGCAAGTTCAGGAATTACACCTCCATAATTTTCATGAATTGTTTGGTTTGCAATAACATTGGCAGTAATTTTGCCGTTAACACAAATGGCAACCGAAGTTTCGTCGCAGGATGATTCTATAGCTAATATAATGGGCACGTACAAGAGATTTAAGCTACAAAATTATTAAAAAACTATTAAAAATACTTCTGTGGATTATAGCTTCGATCATATTATTGATTGCTGGCGTAGTATTTTCCCTACAGTTTAAGCCTGTACAGACTTTTGTAGCCAAAAAAGCTGCAGATTATCTTTCTAAAGAATTGAACACCACTGTAAAAGTTGGAGGGTTATACGTGCGCCCGTTCAAATCTGTAGTGCTAGAAGAATTATTGGTGTTAGATCTGCAGAATGACACTTTAGCGCACTTTCCAAAGTTTCTGGTAGACCTTAATAGGTTTTCTTTGAAGGAAAGAATACTGGACATCAACACTGTTCAGTTAAATGATGGTACTTTCTTCTTAAAAAAACAAACTGACGGCAACAGCAACCTAGATTTCATTATTGATTATTTTGATAGCGGAAAGCCACAGACTCCTTCGAAAAAGAAAAAGTTCCAAATTCTATTTGATCGGGTGATCATCAACAATCTTCATTTCAAATACAAAAACCTTAACGACAATAAAAAGGTTAATGGTGTAAATTTCGAAGATATTGACGTTACCGAAATGAATGGCATTTTTGAAGGATTAGATACGAAGGAACATTTGATACAAGCCAATATCAAGAACCTTACATTAAAGGAAAAAAGTGGCTTCTACCTTAAAAACCTAAGTGCTTTCACTACAGTTGACAGTAATGCCATAGAATTAAAAAAACTATTACTGGTTACCAACAAAACTCGTCTTACGGATTATTATCAGATGAAGTTTAAAAGCTTCAAAGATTTTAAGGATTACGAGAATAAGGTAAGGATGAAAGTCAATTTCAAGGACAGTCACATATCATCTAGCGATGTTGCTTTTTTTGCTCCTGCCTTAAATAAAATCAAATTGGACCTCGATATTGATGGACAAATTACAGGTTTAGTAAACAACTTAAGAGCTAAAAAACTATCTATCAAGGCGGGAAGAGCTACTTATATTAAAGGTGATTTCTCCATGAAAGGACTTCCCAACTGGAACGAAACTTTTATGGACATGAAGATCGAAATGGCCGGAACCAACAAGAAAGATTTAGATGAAATTTTGACCGATCTTGCTGGTAAGCGTGTAAAATCGATTCCTGAAATTATAAACAAATTCGGCAACATTAATTTCAATGGTCATTTTACCGGCTTCCAAAATGATTTTATTGCCTACGGCGAGTTTAAAACAAAACTAGGCCGCCTAAAGTCTGACGTGAACATGAAAATCGATAAGAAAGGCATTCCATCTTATTCTGGGAATGTGAAGACTTACGATTTCCATCTTGGCGATTTGATTAATGAAAAGCTTTTAGGTCGAATCACTTCAGAACTTTATATCAAAGGCCGTGGTACAGAAATAAAAGACTTAAACGAAGAGTTAAAAGGAAAAATAAGTTACCTAGATTTTAAAGGATATCGTTACAGAAACATTGATATCAACGGTACTTTTGAGAAGAAATTCTTTGATGGAAATTTAAAAATCAATGATAAAAATGTACAGCTGGATTTTGACGGCGGAGTAAACCTAAACCCAGAGCTGCCCGTTTTCAATTTTAAGGCCAACATTAGAAATGCTCGTTTAAAAACATTAAAACTCTACAAAGATTCCCTGAAACTAGATGCCATATTCAGTACTAATTTTACTGGAACTAACCTAGACAATATACAGGGAAGACTTCTGCTACAAGAAATCACGCTGAATAATCTGCGAGGCATCTACAAAATAGACTCTGTATTTTTGAGTGCTAGAGGCACCGGCATGGACAGAAGTTTGAGTATCAACTCTGACATTTTAGAAGCGGGAATAAAAGGCCAATATGACTTGGGAACTATTGTTTCTTATTTTAAAACCATTGGAAAAACATACATCCCTTCTCTAAAAACGGATATCTTTAAATTTAAAACCCAAGTTTTTGATTTTAGGTTAAAGATTAAAAATTTTGAACCCATTGCCGAACTCATTTCTCCAGGATTGGAAATTGATAAAGAGTCTTTATTAGTAGGCGCTTTCGATTCTAGAAATAACACCGCAACATTGGGAGGCGTTATTAAACGACTGAAATTTAAAGGCATTGTGGCCAACAATGTGATTATTGATGAAAGCACATCGCCAAAACAGCTTACCGCCATTGTTTCTTCTGACAGGATAGATTTAAATGACAGCCTGTATATTAAGAATGTCAACATCTCTAATATTCTACGCAATGACAGCCTTTCTTTAAACGTAAAGCTTTCTAATGCAGATGATGCCAACCAACTCGATTTAAACGGATTGGTAGAATTCCTGCCAGATACAGCCAACATCAGTATTCTTCCTTCTAATTTAAAAATCAATTATCAAGATTGGACAATCGAAGAGAAAGTTCAAATAGGATTAAATAAAGGAAAAACAAAGATTGAAAACTTTTCTTTAAGCAGCGGGAAACAAGAAATAAAAATTGACGGCATCATATCCGACGACCCTGCAGATGTAGTAACTTTAGCGCTGGAGAATTTTAATCTTAAAACGTTAAATCCATTCTTCAAATCTGCAGGAATTAATCTTGCCGGCACTGCCAATGGGAAAACAAAAATATATGGCACGCTAAAATCCCCTAAAATAACTGACAGTTTAAGAATTGATTCTTTAGGATTTAACGACACCTATATTGGCAGCTTAACGGATACATCGTCTTTCGACAGTGCCAATAAATTAGCGACGGTATATGCCAAAATTGTAGCTGCAGACCGAGAGACCTTCAATATCACAGGGAATATTGATGCCGCCGAGAAACTGATTGACCTCAACGTAAAACTCGATGATAGTGAACTGGCCTTACTTACTCCGTTTGTACGTAAGCTTGTTTCTAATCTAAAAGGAAAAGTTTCGGCAGATTTAACTGTAAAAGGCCCTTTTAGCGAACCTGTGATTAATGGGGACATCAAGCTGGACAAAGCACAAGTAACCGTTAATTACCTAAAGACAACATATATTATAGATGATCAGGTATCGGTAAACAATAGCGCAATACAGCTGAATAATTTAGTATTGAAAGATCTAGAAGGGCATACCGGAACTGCCAATGGAACAGTAGATTTAAAAAACATTGATAATCCGAATATACAGGTAGAACTTGAGGCGAAAGGTTTATTGGCACTAAATACAACCTCAAAAGACAATGCAGTTTATTTCGGAAGAGCCTATGGAACTGGCAAATTCTCATTTAAGGGACCAACAAACGATATGTTTATCGACATTGATGCTAAAACTGAAAAGGGCACAGTTTTCAGCTTACCTCTAAACAGTTCTGAGACTATAACAGACAAGGATTTCATCACTTTTGTAAGTAAAGACACCACCAAAGTAGTTAAAAAACAGTCGAGTTTTGAAGGCCTGAGTATGAACTTTAAGTTAACAGTAGACCCCAATACTACCGTAAACATATTTACAGTTCTAGGTAAGCTTAGCGGAACAGGAAATGCTGATTTGGAGCTAAACATTTCTAAAGTGGGTGATTTTGAGATGAAGGGCGATTACATTATTGAAAGTGGTATATTTGATTTTACCGCTAGAGAAGTAATTAATAAACGATTTGAAATTAGACAAGGCGGAACAATTAGGTGGACTGGAAACCCAACTAATGCACAAATTAACCTTAAAGCCATTTATACGTTACGTGCGGCATTAGGAGATTTATACCAAGCTGCTAACCGAGATGCCAGTAGTAATGCCACACAAACGGCGCAAACCGAGGTAGAGATGGGTTTAAGTGGTCTTCTTACAAAGCCAGACATTAAATTAGATATATTCTTCCCTGCCAATCCAGCTATTAAGGAAGAGTTACAGTCTTATTTTAACGATGGAAATAACCTGAACACTCAAGCGTTAAGTTTAATTATACAACGAAGATTTGCACCAGGCACAGGTGCCGAAAATTTAAGTCAACAATTAGGCTCTGTTACTACCGGTACTGCAACAGATTTGATTTTCAACCAACTGAATAACGTACTATCTAGCTTAAACTTAAACTTTGTAGACATTAACATTCGTTCATTTAACGAAGCCAGCGCATCTTTTAAATTCTTTAACGATAGGATTATTGTTAACGCTGGTATTACAGATATTAGCAAAAGTTCTATAGACAACACCATAGGTTTTAGAAATGAAATTGGCCGTGAGGTAGAAATATTAGGCCTAATAAAGAAAGATGGAAGTTTAGTGGGTAAAATTGCAAACAAACCACCTACGATACAGAGTATATTCGCTAATCCAGGTATTAACCCATATCAGAACATTTTTTCTTTCGGATTAATTTACAACCAACAGTTCGATACTTTTACCGAGCTACTTCAAAAAATCTCTGGTAAGTACCGTAGAGATCAGAAAAAGAAAGAAGCCGAAAAAGAAAAACAGCGAATCAATAAAGAAGCGATTATCATCGAGAGCAAGAAAAATCAAAAGAAATAAAGAAATTTACGATTTATCCAGCACGTACGGGAACGATTTACAAAATATCTATGATAAAAAAAGAGCCAGTAGGTAAGTACTACTGGCTCTTTACGTAAAACGTATAACTTTGAAATTATCCTTTCAAGATCTGGTGTCCCATTTTATCTCTCTTGGTAATTAAGTAAGATTCGTTATGTTTATTACTTTCTATTTCTATAGGAATATTTTCTACAATCTCCAGTCCGTAGCCTACCAAACCAGCTCTCTTTGTAGGATTGTTAGACATCAATTTCATATTAGTAATGCCTTGCGCTCTTAAAATTTGAGCACCAACGCCATAATCACGTTCATCGCCTTTAAAGCCAAGCTGAATGTTAGCCTCAACCGTATCCATACCCGCATCTTGAAGGTTGTAGGCATGCAATTTATTGACTAAGCCAATACCTCTACCCTCTTGGTTCATATACACGATTAAACCTTTTCCTTCCTTCTCAATCATTTCCATGGCTTTGTGTAGCTGAGGTCCGCAATCGCAACGGCAAGAACCAAAAATATCGCCAGTAACGCAAGAACTGTGTATACGTGTTAATACTGCTTCTCCCTCTTTCCATTCGCCTTTTGAAATAGCCATGTGCGTTGCACCGTTACTTAACTGGGTATAAGCAGTCATTTTGAAATCGCCCCATTGGGTTGGCAAATTCACTGTTACTTCTTCCTTAATTAAGCTTTCGGCAGCTAAACGATAACTAATCAAATCTTTGATAGAAATAATTTTCAAATCGTGCTGTTTAGCAATCAGCATTAAATCTGGTAAACGAGCCATTGTACCGTCCTCGTTCATGATTTCTACTAATACGCCCGCAGGCTCGAAACCAGCTAAACGAGCAATATCGACAGTAGCTTCTGTATGTCCAGTTCTACGTAATACGCCTTCTTTCTTAGCTCTTAATGGAAAAATATGTCCGGGCCTGCCCAAATCTTCTGGTTTGGTAGATGGATTGATTAAAGCCTGTACTGTTTTGGCCCTGTCATGTGCGGATATACCCGTAGTACAACCCTGCCCAATTAAATCTACCGATACGGTAAAGGGAGTTTGATGCAAAACGGTATTGTTTTGAACCATTAAGTTCAATTCCAATTTATCACACATTTCTTCAATAAGCGGAGCGCAGATTAAACCACGTCCGTATTTAGACATGAAGTTGATTACTTCTGGCGTTACATTTCTGGCAGCGGTTAAAAAATCACCTTCATTTTCACGGTCTTCATCATCAACTACTATGATAATTTTTCCCGCCCTTACATCGGCAAGTGCCTCTTCTATTGTATTTAATTTGATTTCCATTTTGGATTATAGCAAAATGAATGAGGTTTTGCCCTCATTTTTAATTGGGTACAAAGGTACAACCTTTAACAGCAAAAATGATAGGTAATTATCATTATGAAGTAAGTTTAACATTACAGTTGGAAGTGCTTTATTAAGAGGCAAATGACAAGATCAAATCATTGGAAAAGCGATACTGGAGCATAGTCGGCCTAATTTGCTCCGCTGTACCTGTTCCGATTATCGAAGTAGCACTCGTTCCTCATTTACAGGCTTTTCATTCCATCTGGCTAGGTGCTGTGCACAGGCTGATGTTAATTAAACCCGATTAAAGTGAAAATACTTTTTGTTGAAGACGTAGTAAATCCATAACATTCCGTTCACAAAAAGATTGAAACGTAAAGCGGGACTACCATTTGCTATGAAAAACAGAAAAAGCTTTTCAAATCTGAAATGAACAATGTTTAAGCTAATCTTTTAACTCAGTGTTTGTAGCTTTTTTGCGTTTAAATACTTTTTTAAACAGCCCAACAATTAGCTGTTTGTAATAATCGATATCGAATAATGCAGAGTCTACTGTGGCCTTATAAGTTAAGAAAACACCTACTGGCGTGAGTACAAGTATTGCCATCCACATACCAGCAGCAGGATCTAACACTCCCTCTTTAGCTGACTTTTCGGCTACTGTAGAAATGATGTGATAGAATAAAAAGAAAATTACGGCAATTACTACCGGCAACCCTAAACCGCCTTTACGAATGATAGCTCCAAGAGGGGCACCAATAAAAAAAAGAAGTAGGCACGACACCGCTAAAGTGTATTTACGTTGATATTCTATTTTGGCCCTTAATACTTCTTTACTTCTAAAATCGTAATCAGTGAGTTGGCCGTTGATAATCTGTTTTAAAGCGTCAATCTGATCGTAGGCACTTTGTAGGGCCTGCACCTTCTTATCTTTGGGAATTATCTTAAGCACATCGCCATTGATTAACATTGGCGGTGTTTTAACTTTAGTATAGCCTTTTACGTAACTACTTTGTTTAAAATAGTATTGTGCATTGGTTTGCAATGCCTTACCAATGCTGTCCAAATCTTTGCTCAGCGAATCTCTGCGGTGCAATAGCTCCTTACGGTTAAGCATTGGCGCATTGTTTTTAAAATTCTCCTCCTGCGTACGCGTCATATCCTTAAAACTACTGAAATCGAATTTCACTTCAGTTTGTTTAAAACGCATTCTTGTTAACGATTGGCGGGGATTGTAGGAGCCGTTATTAGATGCTGCTTCCTGATAGCGAACCCCATTTACCAAATTAAGCACCATGTAGTTCCCATCAGAGGTTTTATACATCTTTCCTTTTTCTGCCATAATAATCTGCGGTACGCTCCCGCCACCGCTATGATCATAAATCATAATGCCATAAAGTGAATCTATGGAACCTTCGCCTTTGCGCTCAATACGCATAGAATAGCCCGGAATGCTATTATTGAACACTCCTGGCTTAATTAAAAAGGATAGTTTTTTATTACGAACATCCCAGAGTAGTGAACCGTATTTAAGGTTAGCTTTGGGCAGCATGTAATCTGAAAAGAAAAAAGAGGCGACCGCCAAGCCCACAATGAGAATGAGCAAAGGCTGCATAGCTTTACGTAAAGAAACTCCTGCCGACTTGATAGCTACCAGCTCGTAATTTTCGCCCAAATTACCAAAAGTCATGATGGAGGAAAGCAAGATAGCCAAAGGCAATGCCATGGCTACGTTAGAAGCCGATGCGTACATCATTAACTCGGCAATAACGTACCATTCGAAACCTTTTCCTATTAAATCATCGACGTACTTAAACAAAAAGAACATCAACAAAATAAACATCACAATTAAAAATGTGACGGCAAAAGGTCTAATAAATGCCTTGATTAGCAGTAAATGGATCTTTTTCAATTATGCAAAGATAGGCGTTTTTTGCAAAAAAGGGAGGCTTATAATTGGTAAGTTTATATTCTGAAAATAGAAGCACACCTGCCCTTTAAGACACAAATGGTATTCTACTTTTAAATATTAGAAGTTACGCTCCTAATACGCTCAACAAATAGGTAATTTGATTATCCCAGATCTGTTTTCTTTCTTGCAAAGTTTCGTCCGTAGCGAAATCAGTAATTGCCAATGCTACATCATTAGTCAGTTCGTCTTGCACAATTTCCATTTCGAAGTAACAATAAGGTTCGTCATCAACCCATCTAAATTTCACCAGCTTATTTTCTTTAATGCTGATTAGTTTCGCTTTTTGTACTTCTCCGTCCCAAGTAAAAGTATAGGTTTGGTCTCTAAAGATCACATCGTCTGCAAACCACTGCGACAAGCCATTAGGCTCATTCAAAAAACTGTACAATATACGTGGCGATGACCTTATGGCATATTCTAATGTAAATTTCTTCTTTTCTGACATCCTTACTTTTATTTTAGTACTGACTATATTTTTCTAAAGAAAAGTATTTTCTTTTATAAATGCAAAGTTTTGGAAATAAGTATTTTTTTTAGCTTATAGCTTATGGATTTAAAGGTTTTGCAATTTTTCTTATTGTTGCAAAAACCTAGAAAACAAGCACATCCAAAACACTTTTACAACAAACGAAATCCTTTTCAAATATTTTTCTTGTTTATTGGATTAAATCCTATATTTGCAGCTCGAAATTCGGCGGGGTAGCTCAGATGGTTAGAGCGCAGGATTCATAACCCTGAGGTCGGCAGTTCGATTCTGCTCCCCGCTACTAGGCAAAAGCTCACAGAAATGTGGGCTTTTTTGGTTTATAGGCATTTTCAAACATCATTTACTTACTAGAGGACAAGAGACTTAAGATTGTGTTAGTATTTAGTTAATTAGTATTTTAACAGTCTAAAATAGACATTTGGCTCATATTTTGACGCATTTCTTATAGTGCAATCTATATCAAAACCTTCCCCTAACATATTGTAGAGATAAATTGTTATTTATTATCTGACGCTAAACAGCAATACCATCTTTACTTGGGCTTTAGGTTTCTGCTGAATGGTTATGAACGCTAGTATAAAAATGGCGGCAAATTATCTTGCGGAACAATAAAACATTAACCTCCTATACTTTTCGTAAGTTTTGGTTTATAAAATTACATCTACATCCTATCTCTATCACTGGAAATGCTACTTTCTCAAAATTTTCTCCATCGCTTTACCTTTTGCTAATTCGTCAACCAGCTTATCGAGGTATCGCACCTGCCTCATTACCTCATCTTCTATTTCTTCTATGCGATAACCACAAATCACCCCTGTAATTTTGGAAACATTGGGATGAAGATTGGCTTTAGCAAAAAAATCTTGGAAATTAGTTTTTTGATCAATGTGCTCTTGTATCGCTTTTTCATCATAGCATGTCAACCAAGTAATCACCTCATTTAGTTCAGCTATGGTACGTCCTTTTTTCTCTACCTTAGTGATATAGTGTGGGTAAACACTGGCGAAAGACATTTTGTAGACCCTCTCGTTATTGCTCTTCATATTAAATAGCTACTTAATTATCAAATTTAATAATTTTTCATCAGCAGCTATACCTAGACTAAGAGCATACATTTTTAGCGTTTCGACAGCTTGCTGAAGCGCTTATTTTGTCAAATTATTTCTTGAACACGCAACCATTTAATACCTAAGATCAGCTCTTAGTGTTTAATTTTATTGTTTCAGGAATTTTGCACCAAAAAACCCGTTAAATTACTATCCCAGAATTACCACTAGTGGGGAATTAGCATTTTTCGCAAAACAATTTATTTTACATAGAATGGTAATTCCTATTTACGCATCCCGCTCAGCTACTCTACTTTTGGCAAGTTTCAGCTCTAAGCTTGCTTTGTTAGCATTCAGAACACTCAAAATCAAATTACGATTGGTTTTCTCCAGATTTCCATAAGGCAGAATGATCCTTATCTTATTGCCATTATATTCGCCATTATAAACCTGAACAGGTTTTTTATCAGCAGTATCTAAAGCCTTCACGCCGTTCATCCCTATTGGATTAGGATTTAAACACACCAAACGGACATCTTTTATCTCAATGCCTTTAGATTTAGAGACACAGGTCAATTCGATACTTAAAGATGATTCTGTTCTATGTAGCACTATTATTTCTGCTAGGCTTTCCTCATTTTGACCTTGAAAAGTAACTTTGTTTTTCTTTGAATTTACACAGGAAGTGATTAAAAATAAAGTATAAAAACATACGAGATGGAGCGACGTTTTTCTTTTGGCAGGCATGATGTGTTAAAAGTATATGCTGTTAATTATTAAAAAGACTAAGCCATCTTTATAGTATCGATTTCATTTAATTTGATACTTTTCGAATAAGTTTAATCCAATAAAGAACGTTGAGCAAATATACGGCAATACTTAGGAATTGGTTTGTCAAACCAAAGTAAACAAAACCATAGTAAGCTGAGCACCTGATTATTGATGTGATTTATAGCGATAAATCTCTTTAAAATATTTTGGATGTTTGATTTTTAGCGTGAGCAAATGCTAGTTTATGACAGTAACATTTTAAGCTTAGCAAACAGCTCTTTTGGTGGATAAGGCTTGTAAACTAATTCATCAAATCCTTGTTGAAGCATATCTTCCCTCACAACTGTTACTGCAGAAGCAGTTAATGCAACAATAGGCACTCGATATTGATTTCCCTGCAATTCTCTAATTTTTCTTGTGGCTTGGTAGCCATCCATCACAGGCATATGCAAATCCATCAATATCAGATCATAGTCTTTTTCTATCGTCCGTTCAACCGCCACCTGTCCGTTTTCTGCAACGTCGAAAGTTACTCCCCAGCGTTTCAACAATCTAGAAAGCAACATCACATTTACTTCATTATCTTCAACCAAAAGGGCATGTTTCCCGTTAAGCGAATTATCTTCTGCTATTGATGTAGATTGATGATGGTTTTTTGGCTCTGAAAAAGGAACACTAACCGTGAACTTAGAGCCTACTCCTTGTTCACTTTCTACTTCGATGCTTCCTCCCTGTAGCTCAATCAATTTTTTAGAGATTGCTAAACCTAATCCTGTGCCTCCATACTTCCTAGTAGTATCTCTACTTCCTTGGGTAAAACTCTCGAAAATTAAGCTTAGTTTTTCTTTAGCAATGCCGATACCAGTATCCGACACGGAAAAAACAAGCAAGTTCGCATCACCTTTCATTTTAGTTTCCAAGCCTACTGTGATTGAGCCTTCTTTGGTAAATTTTACCGCATTGGTCATTAAATTGGTCAGCACTTGCGCAAGTCGCGTACGATCACCATTAATCCATTGCGGTACTTCCGAAGCTATCCTGACGTTCATTTCTACCTTGGTATGTTCTAGCTGTCTTTTAAAATATCCCAATGTGTGCGCTAACAATTCGCGAACATTAATAGGCAACACTTCTAACCCTAATTTTCCCGATTGGATTTTATGATAATCTAAAATATCATTGATCAGATCCATTAGGTTATTGGCCGAAAACTTAAGGATATTTAGCGATTCAATTTGATGAGGCAAAGTTTCTCCCACTAGCAATAGATCGGTAAAGCCAATAATAGCATTTAACGGCGTCCTAATTTCATGGCTCATTGTAGATAGGAATTCTGTCTTTAATTTATCAGCATCTTCTGCCAATTCCTTTGCCTTAATTAAGTTGCGTTCTGTTTCCTTTCTTGCAGACACATCAAGGAAAGCGCCGTATAGTTTTACCGTTTCTCCGTTTTCTTGCATAGGCTTACCCATCATTCTAATCCATGTATGTTTATTTGAAGGATGATTATAAGTCAACTCCAAATCGAAAGGCAGTCCTTCATTAATTGCACTGTCGATAGACTTCCTTAAAGTTATAAGCGCTTCGGGAGTATAGCCCTGTTCAATTTGTTCAATATCAGAGTCGGTGGCATTGGTTGCACCGTGAATACGAAAAGCTTCTTCCGACCAATGAGCCTCCATTTGGTCAACATCGAGTTCCCAAACACCAATTTTAGCCATAGTGGCCATTTCAGTTAGTATTTTACTAGAGGCTTGGAGCATATTAGCGCTATCTTTTTCTTACCCAACAAACCACCAATCACTTTGTTTGAAACGACAGATATACGCTAATTTCATATAAAGATTACGAGATTGGATCAAAGATGTTACAGCCCATCAACTGTGGCATTTGGTCTCGTTATTCTTTTGCTCTCATGTTTTCTCCATCCTTAAAGTGTAATCTTCTAAAAACAAATCCCGATAGGATGGTTAAACCTCCGATAACCAAAAAAGTATAGCGAAAGGCATTATGAATTTCGTTGTGGATCAACTTCACATCGCCCTGAAAAACCTTTAAAACAATTAAGCCAAAGGCGATACCGAAACCGATAGCAAGCTGCTGGTTTACCGAAGCTAAGGAATTACCGCTACTGGTGTGATATTGTCGCAAATCGGCAATAGAAATGGAGTTCATTGCGGTAAACTGTATGGAGTTGAAAAATCCTAGCAAAGCGATGATTGGCATATACCAGTAAAATGAGGTTTGTATTACCGGAATGGCCATACAGCAAATTAATACTCCAATCATAAACGTATTGAACATTAAGGTTTTGCGGTAACCAAATTTATTGAGAATTTTGATGACATTGGATTTGGCCAACATGGCTGTAAGTGCCATTGGTGCTACAATCCAACCAGAAGTTACTGCCGACTGACCGTAGGCAATCTGTATCATCATTGGCAGCAATAAGGGCACCGAACTGATTCCCAGTCTCGTAGCCAAATTACCCACAATACCTACCCTAAAAGTTCTAACTTTAAATAAGTTTAGCGGAAAAATAGGATTATTGTCTCGAGTGGCATGGCGATAATAGAAGTACAACATTAAAAAGCCTAGGAAAAACACAGATAAAACTGGTGTCATGTGCGCCGTGTTACCGAACATTTCTAACGCAATGGAAAGCAATAGAGAAGCCGCAGCAAAAATCAAAAAGCCTTTAAGATCAAAATCGATGATGTTTGAACGATAGTCGGGCATGTATTTGATACTTAAAACAATGCCAATTAACCCTATGGGAATGTTGATAAGGAAAATCCAGTGCCACGATAAATAATCTACCATATAACCGCCCACCAATGGCCCCAACACAGGACCAATTAATGCTGGAATAATGGCAAAGTTCATTGCTTTAAGCAGTTCGTTTTTGGGAAAAGTTCTAATGAGCGCCAACTTTCCTACGGGCGTCATTAAACTACCACCTATACCCTGTAGCACCCTAGCAAAAACCAACTGCGTTAAATTATGGGAAAGCGAACAAAATAAAGAACCTGCAGCAAATAAAATTAGTGAGGCAATAAATATTTTTCTAGTACCGAACTTATCTGCCAAAAAACCACTTACCGGCATAAATAGCGCCAAGGTTAGCACGTAACTGATAATCGCATTTTGCATATTTAGCGGCGATTCGTTTAAATCTTTGGCAATGGTAGGCAGTGATGTATTTAGGATGGTAGAATCCAACATCTGCATAAAGATGGACGTTGCCAGTATTACGGGCAGTAGTTTTTTCGTTAGGGTGATATTTTGTTCCGTATCGTTCAATTCTATCTTACTTGTTTATAACGGCAACTCAATAGGCTAAATTATATCCTGTTCGTTCTAAATATAATCCCACCAAAAACAAGCCCCATATGATAGCGCCAACTACAATAAGAACATATTGCCTAATATTAAAAGCTGTTTGTTCAACGATCACAAGGTCTGGCGAGTTGCGCTTGGCAAAATTAAGAGCATTAAATGGAGGCATAAAAAAAGCGGCGCTCAAAATGGACGCCAGCCACATCGGGTCAGGAAGATAAGACAACAAACTAAAAACAATAATCGCTACAAACAAAAGCACAGAAGAATAACTCGATTGATAGCCTTTAGTTTTCGCAAAAGTAAGTGTTCTTTCAAATAGGGAGATTAGAAATAATATAGCAAAAAGAGCTCTTAATGCAGGAAAAATATCTAGCCGTTGCTTCTGTTGATAAAACCTCCACGCTTTATAAGTCCACCATACTGGATATAAACCTGAAGAGATGATGGATAAAAATATAAACTTGTTTTCACTAATGAGATATTGTACTTCTACTTGATTATCTTTTTCAATGTTGAGATCTTCAATAATTAACGATTGGTCTTCCATATTAAGAGTGTTTTTTAGTTTGGTTTTCTAATATTACTATTCTATTTTTTTTAATTTTTCATCATAAAGACCAATTAGCAAACTATTTCCTGCTTTATCAACCTTTACACCTCCGTATTTGGCTGCTTCGTACTTCTTCCCCTGTCCCTCTTCAAAGAAAAACGACTCAGCCCCTATGTTAATACTCCACGAATTTGGCGATGTATATTCAATCAAGTACTCGCCCACATTTAAAGGAGTCCGATATTTTTGTAACCTCACTCGCTCGGCTAAATTATTTTTCAGTTTTACTACGCAATAGCCACGCTTCGGTATCGAATCCCTGTCAAATTCTTGTGAGATTTGATAACGGAGCCTCATGTAATCTCCCTGCATAATAGAACGCGGATCAACCGGTGCAAGTGCTAACAATATCAGCTGTCCATCCTTTAGCAATTCTTCTTTTTTGACAATCGAATAATTAAAATACACTAACAATATCCCCAAATTTAAGAGGATGATGAACCACTTATATTTTCTCATTGCTAGTTAGTTTTCTGTGAAAGAATAGATAAAGCACTAAAAATAGCATTCCAGTTGCAAACAGAAGGATAGATTTTGTGAGCAACGTAAAATGTAAATCATAATAGTATTGTCCTATGAAATAAATCAAGGAGATAATTCCGATAGCAAAACCTGTTTTATAATTTACAAGGAAGCACAAAAGTAAGATAAGTAATGCACCGCTTACAGCAGGTGCCAATATGCTAGGCAATAAGACCAAAATACAGCTTACATAAATGTAAATCTTCTGTCTTTTTTGATGAATATTAAGTATATCTATCACCTTAGTTAAGGTGTAAATAATAGCAGAAACTACAATAATTCCAGACAACCAAATGAGATCCGCTGATAAAGGCAGTAAATCTCTCTTGCCCAATATAAATAGCCCACCGAGGAACGAAAATATCAGTCCGATTCGTAAGGGTTCGTAAAGCCTATTCATCGTTTTATTTTGAGTAACTAGCTTAGCTTCATTGAGAATGAAATAGCTCATAATAAGAGTGATTACCGCTACGTAGGCATGAGTAAAATTATGATTATCACTGGAAATGATTAACGCTAAAATACTGCCACTCGCAAGTAAAACCGCTATAAATGATAGCATATAATTTCTTACAACACTTAATGTAATTAAAGCAATAAAGAAAAAGATGACACTCAACGATTCCTCGTTTATTCTAAATTTATCTAAACCAAAGCCTATCGTGGCAAGACCAATGATATAAAAGGAAACATTGAATGTATCTATAATAATTTTATCATATACTTTGCTGGTCAGGATGGCCCCAGCAATGAATACAACACCGAATAAAACCAGTCCTACTTTAGAATCATAAAGTCCAGTAATCACCAAAAACCCCAAAAAAGCGAGGCTACCTAATAGGCCTCCTAAAATGGATAGTACCTTTATCGCCAAAGATTGCTTTTCGGCACTTTTTTGATAAGCCGTAGCAATAGCTTCTTCGTCAAAATTCAAAGGCTTTTGCACTAAATTCTGAAGATAGTCTAATAGCGGTTTAATATTAGTGTTATTGCTCATTTGACCATTTCTTTTGACAACGTAATAAATTAATGATAACCCCCGTGACACTGCCAATGATAAACACGCTAATAAAGAAAAACATGACTTCGGCCCTAGACATTTTAATCAATAGTGCTGCTCCCATTACAATCAAACTAAACGGAATTGCAGCTAAATAAAACAAAGTCTTACTGGCTAAACCATGCCTAATACCTAACCCGTATAATATCAAAATAGCGGGAATTAATATCAGAAAAACGGGGCTATGGGTGCTATATAACCCTGTGCAAAAAGCTAAGGTAGCATAGGTAATTGCTGCCAGTGCTAATATTTGCAAAAACCATTTCGGTACATTGATTTCAGGTTTATATTTTGCCAAACCTGTAAAAAGAAGTAATGAAATAGCATTAAGCGCAAAAAGCAAGGTAAACACCAATAAATCAGACCAATCTCGGGCAACCTGCTCTGCATACAAAGTAACGGTAGTATTCAGTAAAACAAGATAGAACAACCATAAGGGTGCAAAATTTGAAATCACCATCCAAAGAGTCACAAAAACAGTCCAAGCTAAAAAGAAATCATAGGCATTAGCTCCCGTTTGATAAATCTGACCGAAAACAGCATACAAAACGCCCACTAATACCGAAGCAAATGTAAGCAGTATGTTTTTTATGATACTGTTTTTAATAAAGAACAAACAGCTTACGGCCACAAGCAACACGCCCTCTACAAGACCAATTTTAACAAACTTATGTAGACTAGACCAGTTGTAAGCAAAAAAGAAAATGATACCCGAAACTGTAAAACCAACACCTAAGGTAATGAGAAGTAGCTTTACAAATGTTTCCCAAGAGTGCTTATCTGGATAGATATTTTCTCTCAGTACTTTTCCTACCTCATTCTCGCTCAACTCACTATGACGACTAAGCAGATAAAGGTCTTCTCTTTGTATATTTTTCATGGAGAGCTTAAATTAATACATGTATACAAAAACATGTATAGATACAATTTAGCTATTAATTTCAAGGACAAGATAGTGCTCCAATTTAAAAATTGCAAATCCAATATAATGGCGCAAAGAAATCTTTAATCCTTGTTCAACATCGAATTTTGCTTGGTGTCTTTCATAAAAATATAAACAACCAACGAAAAAGCGATACAGCCAGTAATATACCAATAGTAATAATGTTCTACATGGTTTTGTTTAAACAGCAAAGCGATGTACTCTGCCGAGCCCCCAAAAATAGCCACCGTTAGCGCATAAGGCAAGCCCACCCCAAGTGCTCTAATATGCGTAGGAAACAACTCAGCTTTCACTATGGCATTGATAGAAGTATAGCCCGAAACAATTAACAAGGCAATAAGGAGATAAACAAAGGCTTCCCACATACCAGCTGCGTTACTTAATCCATTCAACAGCGGAACGGTCAGCAAAGTTCCAGCGATTCCGAAACCCAACAATAAAGGGCGGCGACCAATTTTATCCGACAGCAAGCCAAAAAGAGGTTGTATCAAGGCGAAAATAAATAAGGACAAAAACGAGATCAATGTTGCTTCTTGCTTGCTTAAATGCACCGTGTTTACCAAAAACTTCTGCATATAAGTAGTGTAAGTATAAAATGCTAAAGTACCGCCCAAGGTTAAACCTACTACGGTAATCAGTGCTTTAGGATGTTTCAACAATTCCCTAATCGAACCTTTTTTATCTTTCGCTTCATCAGCGGCTAATTTGTTTTTCTCGAAGGACGCGGTTTCGTGCAAACTAGACCTCAAGTAGAGCGCAATTACCGACAACATCGCCCCTATTACAAAAGGAATTCGCCAACCCCAATCGTGTAGCTGCGCCTCTGTTAGTATAAATTTCTGCAACACCAATTGGATGCCCAAGGCCATCAGCTGTCCGCCAATAAGGGTTACATACTGAAAGCTGGAATAAAATCCTCTCCTATCTTTTGTCGCCATTTCACTTAAATAAGTGGCCGATACACCATATTCTCCCCCCACACTTAAACCTTGCAGCAAACGAGCCAATAGTAACATAGCCGGCGCAAAAATCCCGACAGATTCATAAGTGGGCGTTATTGCGATTAATAAAGAACCAAAAGACATTAACAAAACCGAAACCGTCATCGCTTTTTTACGACCAATCTTATCGGCAACAGTACCAAACAGCCAACCTCCAATAGGACGCATTAAAAAGCCTACTGCAAAAATACCAGCGGTATTAAGCAACTGCGCCGTTTGGTTTCCATTCGGAAAAAAAGAACCAGAAAAGTAAATGGCAAAAGCAGCGTAGGCATACCAATCGTACCATTCTACCAAATTACCTATGGAGCCACCAACAATGGCTTTGATACGATGACCAGTAGAAAGTTCTTTGTCTGTAGATTGAGTTATTTCCATTATTTGCAGTGTCTTCTAAACTGAAAGATACAATTATACGGAATAGAAAAAGGCAAACACACCAAAAACCTTTAACATACTAATTGTAAACCTATTGCAACAAAGCCAATAAAAATGTAGCTTAGGTAAACCAAATATTATCCAATTCGATGGAACAAAACGCTGCATTAACGCTATTTCTCCCCCTTGCCTTGGGCATCATTATGCTTGGCTTAGGTTTAAGTTTATTAATAGACGACTTTAAGCGTGTGGTCTTATATCCAAAAGCTGTGGTTATTGGCCTGTTTTGCCAGATGATTTTACTGCCTCTGATTTGTTTTGGCATTACTCTGCTGTTTAACCTTCCTCCTGCACTTGCCGTAGGTTTAATGTTGCTTTCGGCTTCTCCTGGCGGCGCTACAGCTAACCTTTACAGTCATTTAGCCAAAGGCGATGTGGCCCTAAACGTTACCCTTACTGCAGTAAATAGCGTACTTACACTTTTCACACTGCCTTTGATTGTGAATTTTTCTATCGATTACTTTATGCAAAGTGGGCAAGTAGTGCCCATGCAGTTCAAGAAAATTATTGAAGTATTTGCCATTGTATTAGTTCCTGTAGGCATCGGAATGGTGATTAATCATAAAGCGCCACAGTTTTCCAAACGTCTAGAAAAACCAGTAAAAATATTGTCGGCTATTTTTCTGGTGATCATTATTGTAGGTGCCATTGTTAAGGAGAAAGACCAGTTTTCCAGCTATTTCCAGCAAGTTGGTTTAGCCAGCTTAGCCTTTAATATTGTTAGCATGGCGATCGGTTATTCATTGCCCTACTTACTCAATATTAACAAAAAGCAATCTATTGCCATAGGGATGGAAATTGGTATACATAACGGCACATTAGCCATCTACATTGCTTTAAATGTGATTGGCAATAGCGCCATGAGCATTCCTCCAGCAGTTTATGGGTTAATTATGTTTTTTACCGCAGCACTTTTTGGATATTTGGTAAGTAGGAAGAGGGGCAACGAAGCCTAATTAAGCAATCACTTTCGATATTCTTCGTCACTAACTGGTTGTAACCAAATTGGTGCTCCATTCTTGGTGTTGGTAATAGCCACTTGTACAAATGCTGTATCCGGACTTGCGCCATGCCAGTGTTCTACATTAGCAGGACATTTGATGACATCACCTTTACGCAAAGTAATTCGAGCTTGCCCTTTTTCCTGATAGTAACCCACTCCATCTATCACCAATAAAATTTGTCCTGCAGGATGTAAATGCCAATTACTTCTGGCTCCAGGCTCAAAAGTTACATTGCCAACCTGCGTAGTGTTTAAACTATCGGCAGGAATTAGCGGTTTTAAATACGCAGTACCTGTGAAATTGTTATTGGTTATTTTATCGCCCGTTGGGAAAACCAACAAACTTTCTTGCTTGTTTTCGGCCGATTTTTGTTTGTTATTGCACGCAGCAAAAAATGCCATTCCAATAAACACAAGTGATTTAAGATTAAACTTCATCATTATTTTATAGGTTATTTTGATAAAAATTGCTGAGCTTATTTACAGCATTCGATACATATTCCGGCTTCCAATAGGTTTCAATATGAGTAGCCCCTTCTAGAAGAAACAATTCTTTATGCTTGGCATTGCTCGCTTTTTTAAAAGCTTCATCGGTCATGTATTTGGTGTCGGCTTTACTTCCAACAATCATTAAAAGTGGTTGATTAAGTAGTTCCATGTGCTCGGCAGCGTCCCAATTCATTAAATCTAACAGACTGCTCATGGTATATAAAAAAGTTGAATTGGGGTGTGCGTGGGTTCTGTAATAATACTGAAAACCTTCACGATATAAATCTGTTGATGTTTTTGAGATTTCTTCATCCGTAACACTTTTTACACCCGCATATATCACCTCACCGCCAGCAGCTTCTTGTGCTCTTGCTTTACTTGCCTGCTCCAAGCGTTGCTGAATGGTATTTAGCTGAGAATTTTGAAATCCATTTCGTCTCACTTCTCCAGAGTTAAACATGCTCAGCGTGGCTACGGCTTTAAATCTTTTATCAGATTGTGCCGCTTTGAGCGTATAACCGCCGCCTCCACAAATCCCTAAAACACCTATACGATTAGCATCTACTCCTTTGTACTTCATGATAAAATCAGCCATTCCGTAAATATCCTCTGTTCGTCTTGATGGATGATCTTGATGTCTCGGCTCGCCCCCACTTGCTCCCTGGTAAGCGGCATCAGCAGCGATGGTGATATAACCTGTTTCTGCTAAACGTTGCGCATACAAACCAGCTGTTTGTTCTTTTACCCCACCATTTGGATGTGCCACTACAACAGCTGGGTACTGTTTTGTTCCATCATAGTTTGCAGGCGTGTAAACATTTGCAGCAATATCAATCCCATTCAATTGGTAAGTTACTGGATGAATATTCACTTTTCCTTTTTCATTCTTTGTTAAGGCCCCTTCATACACTAACGTATATGGATTTTTTTGTGCAACTGGAATTTGCGCTTCTGCAACAGCACCGCCCAATAGCGACATCGCCAAAGTGATGTTAGATAATATCTTTTTCATCTTAATTTGATTTATAATTTTTCAACACTTCATCTAATACAGTTTTAGCAGCTTTTGCTTTTTCCTCTTCGATAGATAATCCTACTACATTTACGAACTGATGAAGTTGCTCGGGCTTTAACCCAATGTTTAAACAGATAGATAAATGAGACTTCAACATTGGTTCTACACCGCCAATACTTGCCAAAACGGAAATGGTAACGAGTTCTCGTTCTACATAAGTCAGTACATCTCGTTCAAAAATATCTGCGAATAAATGCTCTTTTAAAAAGACTTCAATTTCTGGTGCAAATGCAGCATAACCAGTTTTTGGTCCATCTTGTGATACTCCCGTCAGCTTTGCTAAAACGGCCTTTCCTCTTTCGTATTTGCTTCGATTATCGTTTATTGGAGAAGCTGTTGCTCCCCAAACATCGTTGATACCTTTGGCCTTACGTTCATCTATTACTTCCATTAAAGTTTGTAGTCCTCGCAAACTTCGAGGGAAACCACAATAAGCATAGAGATGAACCATCGCCTCTTTAACCTGATTGATAGTTAAGCCAGTATCAAGACCATTGTTTAGTGCAGTTTTTAAATTTACCAAATCACCTTTGGCAGTTAGTGCTGCAATAGTTACCAAGTTTTTTTGATTAGTGTTAAGTTGCGCATTTACCTTAGAAAATAGTCCAACCATCATCAATATCATTATCAGTTTTTTCATTTTTAATTATTTTATCAGCTTTAATTCTTGTAACCACTTTTTAACTTCAGCTTTTACTTCAACCTTCCTTTCTCCTTCCATCACAAAGTGAATTCCATCTCGCTCAATGCCTCCTTTTGTAGTGTAAGCCTTTAGCACCGTACTTTCGGGTGATAGATTTTTTAACTCGCCAAAACTACTTCCCAATCCGTAGCCAGCATTGGTATTGAATGGCACAATTGTTTTACCACCCAAATCATATTGTGTTAAAAAACTCTTTATTGGCGGTGGCAGTTTCATCCCCCAAGTGGGGAAACCAATAAAAATGACATCGTACTTTGCAATGCTATCTACAATAGTCTTAAGTGGTGGTCTAAAACCTGTTTCATTTTCACTAGCCACTTGTGCCACAATAGCTTTGTAATCTTCGGGATAAGGCATTTTGAGTTCTAAAGCAACCAGTTTACCGCCAACTTGTTCATGGATAATTTTGGCTACAGTCTGCGTATTTTTTGTTCGAGATAGATAAACGACAAGTACCTTTTTATCTTTTACAGCTTCCACTTTGTTAGACGGTACACTTTGAGCCCTCGAACAAGACGAAAATGTGACTAGCAACATGCATAAAAGGAAACATTTTTTCAGGAAATCTATCATTGTTAATTAAATTAATGCGGATTTGATATAATGAAACCTCTCTTTACTTTTTTCGCTCGCCGCCGCTAGGCTCTTACTTTTTCTCAGAGTTTTTTATTGGTTTCAATTGTCTTCGAGCTTGCTTCGCAGGTTGACCGCAAAAAGTAACAAAAACTCCCGGCTGCTTATTTTTCTATGAAAGTAAATGCGTAGGCTAAGAACTACTATCCGAAAAATAAGAGGCCGGAGGAAGCGCCAACGAAGGGTTCATCACGCTACCGCCGACGAAAGCATCCATTTCTTCTCATACTTATTTATCCAATTTTTTTTCCTTCAACCATTTCACAAGCTCTTCCGCAACCTGTTTGCTATTCAAATCAGACATTGGAAAATGTGTATTTCCTTTGATACCAATTTCTGGCAGATGAACAATGGTGACATCACCTCCATAACCATTCACCACCTTTGCCCATTGTTTTGCCGTTGCCAGTACATTTCTCCAAAAATTGAGTGAAGCGGCATTGGTTTCTTCTTTCGGAATAAAGTCTCCATAATAAACTACGATTGGAATTTTCGTCAGCTTCATAAACTCTGCCATTGGTACACCTCTTCCGCCACGATTTCCTTCTGGTGCTTCGCCCTCTGGGAAAACAAAACCACCTGGTTCGTAAGACACAATTGCTTTGATATGCTCGTTTTTCATCGCAGTTTTCCAGCCGATAGTTCCACTTGCCGAATGGGTAAGCAAAATACCATCATTTGTTTTATCGAAAACCGCAGACATTGCGTTTACAATGGTAGCTTCATCCACGTTGCCCGTGTTAGGTGTCATCATTCTATAAAAGTTAGCCAGTGATAGGCTGTCTTTTGGAAACTGAACTCCTTCGTTAAATTTTGGGTACAAGCCAATACGGAATTGCGTAAACCAAGTTTGGTCGTCTGGAGTGGCAGCAATTTGTGCGGGCTTTGTCGTTTGTCCAGCATCGCCACGACCAGGTTGATCTATCAAATAAACACCGTAACCTTTCCTCAAAAATATATCCGAAAAACCTTCCCTACCGTCAGCGGTAGTTTGCCAACTGCGTTTAGATTGCCCATAGCCATGTAGAAAAACCATAGGATATTTTTTTGCCTTTGCAGGAATTTGGTAAAACACATCTGCGTGGTCTCCGTGTCTTGTTTGTCCGCCTTGTGGCACATTCCAAGGTTTCAGGGCATCAAATACTCCCTCGCTTTTAGCAATTATGCCACCTGCAGAAAACGTACCTTGCTTTTGAATTACCAAGTTTCCTTTTTCCTGTGCGAAAGAAAATCCACAAAGTGAAATGGAAAATAAGGCGATTAAGCTAATTGACTTTTTCATCATCTATTTTTTATTATTTATAGGGCTATTACTTCCCAACTCTTGCTTGTAAAGCCGCAGGATAACGTTCGCCAACAATTTTAATTTCTTCTAATGCTGCATTGATATTAATTAGTTCATTTTTCGACAAATCAACATTCACTGCAGCCACATTTTCTTCCAAACGATGCAATTTGGTGGTACCAGGAATAGGTACAATCCAAGGCTTTTGAGCCAATAGCCAAGCTAATGCAATTTGTGCAGAAGTTGCGTTATTTTTCTCTGCGATGGCTTGTATTAGTTCAACCAAATCTTGGTTGGCCTTTCTATTTTCTTCAGAAAAACGTGGCACTACATTTCTAAAATCGCTGGTTTCAAATTTTGTATCGGCATTAATGGTTCCTGTTAAGAAGCCTTTACCCAAGGGACTGAACGGTACAAAACCAATTCCCAATTCTTCGAGCAATGGTAGAATCTCATTTTCTGGTTCACGCCAAAACATCGAGTATTCGCTTTGCAAAGCCGTAACTGGCAACACTGCATGCGCCTTTCTGATACTTTGTGCACTCGCCTCGCTCATCCCAAAATGCTTAACCTTTCCTTCGGTAATCAGATCTTTTACCGTTCCTGCTACATCTTCCATCGGCACATTTGGGTCTACTCGATGCTGGTACAATAAATCAATTACATCGGTAGCTAAAAATTTCAATGAGTTTTCCACCACAGCTCTAATTCGCTCCGGTCGGCTATCTACGCCTTGGGTGGCATCGCCATCTTTAAAGCCAAACTTGGTCGCAATTACTACTTTATCTCTGAAGGGTTTTACCGATTTGCCCAAATATTGTTCGTTCAATCCTTGGCTGTAAGCTTCGGCACTATCAAAAAATGTAACGCCCAAATCATAAGCTTTTCGTATCAATGCAACTGCATCTGCTTCATTTGTTGGCGTTCCGTATCCAAAGGTTAAGCCCATGCAGCCTAAACCTAATTCAGATACTTCTAAACCTTGTCCTAATATTCTTGTTTTCATCTAGATAACCTATTGTTTTAAATTTTCGGATACGCTGTACCATCAATAACAAAACGAAAGATTCTATAACCTGAAGTTCGTTCTGTTTAATTGACAATACAAAGTTGATGCTAATCTAATCCCAAATGCTTATACCAATTACTGTATTACCTACCATAATTACTGATTGGAGTTACACATGACAAAAGAGGCTATTTGTTTCGCTAATTTTGTATAACAAAACAGCAAAACCATGGAAGAAATTATCAATTTCAGCACCATTAAAGAATATAACCTATTCAACAATAACGAAACATTGCACCCTTTGGTAAGTGTGGTAGATTTAGCTAAAGCTGATGCTAGACAGCACAGGCGCTTGCGTTACGATTTCTACACCATCTTTTTAAAGCAGATTAAATGTGGCGATTTGCTTTACGGATTAAAAAATTACGATTACGAAGAAGGCACACTCATTTTCATAGGCCCCGGCCAAGTGATTGGACAGAATGCCAATGAATACTATCAGCCGCAAGGTATAGCTTTAGTCTTCCACCCAGATTTGTTGCATGGCACCGCATTGGGAAAAAACATGAACAGCTATCAATTTTTCTCTTATGCGGTAAACGAAGCTTTACACCTATCGGAGCAGGAAAGAAAGATTATATTGGACTGCTTTGCGAAAATTGAATACGAATTACAACATGCTATAGATAAACATAGCAAGCAACTGATTGTGTCTAATATCGAACTATTTCTAAATTATTGTACCCGTTTTTACGACCGTCAATTTATTACACGTGAGAACGCCAACAAAGGTTTATTAGAACGATTTGAGGACTTATTAAACAGCTATTTTTCTTCAGAAAACCCACAAAACATTGGCCTGCCTTCTGTAGCTTACTGTGCCCAAGAACTAAACCTATCTGCTAATTATTTTGGCGATTTGATTAAAAAGGAAACAGGGCAATCTGCACAGGAATATATCCAAACCAAGGTAATAGATGTGGCCAAAGAACTCATTTTCGACCAGCGTAAATCACTAAGTGAAATTGCTTATGAACTGGGCTTTAAATATCCTCAGCACTTTACTCGATTGTTTAAGCAAAAAGTTGGCGTTTCTCCGAAGGAATATCGAGTGTTAAATTAATCTGTTATTAGAATGAAATTTACCTTAACATCAATCATCACTTTATTTTCTTTGTTTAGTTATGAGCAATCATATGCTCAGCAAAAAGAAAGAATGATACGCATAGCAAAAATTGAAGTTCATCCACAGTATCTAGAAGAATATAAATCTTTTTTAACTGAGGAAATTAAAGCATCATTAACAAAAGAACCTGGCGTATTAACTTTATATGCAATGCATGAAAAAGATGAACCTTACAAAATATCCATCTTAGAAGTTTACGCAAATACCACCGCCTATGAAACTCACATTAAAACGCCTCATTTTCTCAAATACAAAACCGGCACGCTTAAGATGATTAAATCTTTAGAGCTTTTAGACATGAGCCCTATTGTATTTGAGGATAAGAGCAAATTTCAAAACAAAACCAATTAATAATAATCATAGATTAATTTATATGCAAACAACAAGCGTTAAGGCTTTCGGTACTACGGCACCCGAAGCAGATTTAGCTCCTTTGAGCATTAACCGTAGAGCAGTACAACCAAACGATGTAGAGATTGAGATTTTATACTGTGGCGTTTGCCATTCAGATTTACATACAGCCCGTAACGACTGGGGAGGTTCTATTTACCCAGCAGTACCAGGTCACGAAATTGTAGGTAAAATTACCGCAGTTGGCAGTGCCGTTTCTAAATTTAAAGTTGGCGATTTAGCAGGCGTTGGCTGTATTGTAGACTCTTGCAAAACTTGTAGCAGCTGTCAGCAAGATTTAGAGCAATATTGCTTAAACGGTTTCACGGGAACCTACAACGGACAAGATCTACAATTAGGTGGACAAACTTTTGGTGGCTATTCAGAAAAAGTGGTAGTTAAGGAAGACTTCGTTTTAGCGGTACCAGCCAACCTTGACTTAGCAGCGGTAGCACCGTTGTTATGTGCTGGAATTACCACTTGGTCGCCATTAAAACACTGGAATGTTAAAGAAGGTAGCAAAGTAGCGGTAATTGGCTTAGGTGGTTTGGGTCACATGGCTATTAAATTAGCGAAAGGCTTAGGTGCTGATGTCACTTTATTTTCTAGAACTCCTGATAAAACTGAAGACGCAAAGGCATTAGGTGCCGACCATGTGGTGATCTCTACAGACGAAGCACAAATGAAAGCCGTACGTGGACAGTTCGATGTAATTATTGACACTGTTCCTTACGTTCACGATGTAAACCCTTATGTAGCTACATTGAATATTAACGGAACATTAGTCTTAGTTGGATATTTGGGAGGTTTAGAACCTATTTTAAATACGGTTCCAATGATTTTAGGGCGTAAATCGGTAGCTGGTTCTGTAATTGGCGGCATTGCCGAAACTCAGGAAATGTTAGATTTCTGTGGTGAAAAAGGCATCGTTTCTGAAATTGAAATCATCAAAATGCAGGAGATCAACACCGCTTACGAGCGCATGCTAAAAAGTGATGTGCGCTATCGTTTTGTGATTGACATGGCTTCTTTGAAAAATAGCTAGTTTTTCTGCCACAGATGCACAGATAAGGCGGGTGAGGATACCCGCCTTTAGCCATCGCTAACGTTTGGTATCCTCACCAAACGCATGCTAATGATAGATAGAATTTATTTTAACCACATAGACAAATAGTATGACTTTAAGAAAAACTATGTGTCTATGTGGTTAATTTATTTGAAATTATTTGTGCATCTGTGGCTAAAAAATCTCTTTGTATCAAATTTGAACCTTTGCTAAAACACAACTTATTTTTCTTACTTTTATTTATAGGATGGCCTAAACAACCATACTTTATAAACAAAACAATTTCATTAATAAATCCGTTGCCTTAAACGATTACCATCATTTATGAAGCAGGAATACAATTTTTCCCGAAGGTTTTTCCTGAAAACCTCGTCGGCACTTGGCGCATTGGCTTTTATCCCAAAAGGTGTAAAGGCATTTTATGAGGAAGTAAAAAACTTCATTGTTCCCAAAAAGGAGCAATTGCCACTCACCGTTTCTATCAATAAAAAAAGTTACGCCATCAAGGCGGATACGCGAACTACGCTATTGGATTTGCTGAGGGAAGACTTGAACCTAACGGGAGCTAAAAAAGGTTGCGACCATGGTCAGTGTGGTGCCTGCACCGTTCATATCGATGGCGAACGTGTGTTGAGCTGCCTTACTTTAGCAGCAATGGTTCCTGGAAAGGAAGTGACGACCATTGAAGGTTTAGCTAATGGCGATAAACTTCACCCAATGCAAGAAGCTTTTATAGAGTGCGATGGTTTCCAGTGTGGTTATTGCACACCTGGGCAAATCATGTCGGCGGTAGCTTGTGTAAAAGAAGGACACACCAAATCGGTAGCAGAAATTAAAGAATTTATGAGTGGCAATTTATGTCGTTGTGGCGCTTATAATGGTATTGTCGAATCTATTCAAAAAGTAGCTGCAAAATGAGACCATTTCTATTTTCAAAATCATCAGCCATTAATCAGGCATTAGCGAAGAAAAATGGCACTACGCAATACATTGCGGGTGGCACCAACTTGGTAGATTTGATGAAAAAGCATATCGCCGAACCTGAAAGTTTGGTAGATATTACATCGGCTTTGCCTACAAAAATTGAAGTTACCGCAAAAGGTATACAGATTGGTGCCATGGTACGCAATACTCCATTAGCTAACGATGCCATCATCCTTGCAAAATATCCTTTGGTAGCCAAAGCAGTGTTAGCTGGCGCTTCTCCGCAGATACGTAATATGGCTTCTACTGGCGGAAATTTACTACAGCGTACCCGTTGCCCATACTTTTACGATGTAACCACGCCTTGCAACAAACGCAAAGCAGGCTCGGGTTGCAGTGCTATACCAGGCGAAAATCGCATGTCGGCCATTGTGGGTTATAGCGACCAATGCATTGCGGTGCATCCATCAGATTTATGTGTGGCTTTAGCTGCGCTAGATGCCAGCGTTAAGGTCCAAGACAAAAGCGGAAAAACGCAGTCCATTGCATTTACAGATTTTCATCGCCTTCCTGGAACTACGCCAGAAAGAGATAATAATTTACCAGCAAATGCACTCATTCATTCGATAGAAATTAACGAAAATGCTTTTGCTAAAAACTGTGCTTATGTGAAACTTCGAGACAGAGATAGTTATGCTTTTGCATTGGTGTCTGTGGCAGCAGCATTAAACTTAAAAGACAATCAAATTGTGGAAGCAAGGTTAGCATCAGGCGGTGTAGCACACAAACCTTGGCGTTGGCTCAAAGCCGAGCAGTATCTAAAAGGCAAAACTGCCAATGCAGCAACTTTTGAAGCTGCGGCTGACATCGCCATTAAAGATTTAAGAGCACAATCGCATAATGGTTTCAAAATCCCGATGTTAAAAGGAGCGATTGAAACTGCATTACAACAATGTTTAAATCGATAATTAAATAGCTATGGGATTTTTTGATGAACCTTTCGATTTAATGACGCCACCGGAAGGTCGTGTAGAAGGCGTTGCCAAAGTAACTGGCAGCGGTAAATACGCAGCAGAATATAAAGTGAATGGACTTTGCCACGCTGTTTTGGTAGGCAGTACCATTGCCGCTGGCACTATACTCAACATCAATACGAGCAATGCCAAACAGGTAGCAGGTGTGTTAGGTGTTATTACGCATTTAGAGAAACCTGTGGTTCCTGGCATGGCCGATGAAGAGAAAATCAAGGAAGCTCGTTTTGGTTTACCTGTTTTTCATACCGATAAAATCTATTTCAAAGGACAGCCTATTGCTTTAGTAATTGCGGAGACTTTGGAAGATGCTACTTATGCGGCATCGTTGGTTAGTGCAGAATATAAGGAAGATACAAAAACTGTAGATTTTAAAGGCGCTTTAGGCTTCGTGTCGCTTACTCCAGCAGGAAAAGATAGAGGAGATATTACAGCTTTAAATAGTGCTGCTCATTCTGTAGAAGCAGAATATAACATCAAAGCAGAAGTGCACAACCCGATGGAAATGCATGCCACCATTGCAGAATGGACAGCTGACGATAAGTTGAAGTTATTCGATAAAAACCAAGGTGTAAACAATGTACAGCGCACTTTCGCCAAATTATTTAATATCCCTGTAGATCACATCGAGGTAATTAGTGAATTTGTAGGCGGTGGTTTTGGTTCGGGCTTAAGAGTTTGGCCTCATGCTTTGGCTTGCATCATGGCGGCAAAGTTGGTCAAACGTCCAGTAAAACTGATGTTAACCAGGCCGCAGATGTTTTTTTCGGTAGGCTATCGTCCAGCATCTTGGCAAAAAATAAAACTGGCTGCAAATGCCGATGGCAAATTTATCGGCATCCATCACCAAGCTAAAAACGGTACTTCAGTTTACGAGAACTTTAACGAAGGCATTACTCGTGTAACCCGACTGATTTACAATTTCGATAATTTAAAAGCAGAAGCAGCTACAGTTCCACTAAATCTATCTACGCCAACTTGGATGCGTGGCCCAGGGGACTGCACCGGAGATTTTGCTATTGAAAGTGCAATTGATGAACTGAGTTACAAACTCAACATCGACCCAATAGCTTTAAGAATGAAAAATCTGGCTTTGGAGAAAAATCCAGAAACGGGTTTACCTTGGTCTACCAACTACATTAACGAGTGCATTGAAAAAGGTGCACAAATGATCAATTGGAAAGACCGAAAAGCAGCACACTCACAAAACGTAGAAGGCGATTGGAATATTGGATACGGAATGGCCGTTGGTGCTTGGAACGCAGGTAGAGGTAATGCTAGCGCAGGTATCCAAATGCAGAAAGACGGTTCGATTACCGTACAGACAGCAATGACAGACATTGGTACAGGTACAGGAATATCAATGCAAAACATCGCTCATGAAACTACAGGAATTTCAAAAAGCAAAATCAAGATAGAATTAGGAAATTCCAACCTTCCCCCTGCGCCTAGTCAAGGTGGAAGTAATGGATTATCTTCTATTGGCGGTGCGGTAGTAGCTGCTGTAAATGCACTAAAACTGAAACTAGCCGAAAATGCTGCGATCCAAAACGAAGCTTATAAGAATGCGGCGGCAACTGATATTTTATTATCGGATAAGGGAGTTTCTTTAAAAACGGCAAATAGTCAATTCATCAGCTACGCTTCCCTTTGGGAAAAAAATAAGCTAGGTATATTAGAAGTAGAAGCTAGTTCTGGCCCAGGTGCGGAGCGACAAAAATACGCTTTCTGTTCTTCGGCGGCACATTTCTGCAAGGTAAGGGTTAACCACAAAACAGGAAAAGTGAAAATTGAAAGGTTAGTGACGGTATCTGATGGTGGCAAAATCATCAGCGAAAAGGCAGCAGCCAATCAGATGTCTGGAGCGGCAGTTGGCGGTATTGGTATGGCTTTAATGGAGGAGCAAGCTACAGATGAGCGTTTGGGTACTTTGGTAGGCAACGATTTTGCAGGCTATCACTTTCCTGTAAATGCCGATGCTCCGATAATTGAAGTGGCTTTCATTAACAAACCAGACCCGAATATCAATCCGCAGGGTTCTAAAGGTTTGGGTGAGGTAGGCATTATTGGTACTGCCGCAGCAATTGCCAATGCCATTTACAACGCTACTGGAAAAAGATTAAGAGATTTGCCAATTACACCCGATAAGGTTTTGTTAGGGTAGTATTACTTTACAGACTTACGAAGTTTTTGAAACTTTGTAAGTCTTATGGTTTAAGAAGATATGCATAAAGCAGAGAGGCTTATTAAGACTCGAAAAATTTTATAAACACCCCGCCCGTTGGGCACCCCTCTGGAAGAGGGGAATGGCAATATGTTTTCCCCTCTTCCAGAGGGGTGGTCGAAGACCGGGGTGTTTACATAAGCTCTTTGTCATGTTGAGCTTTCCGATAAATCGGAACAGGTCGTCGAAACATATTTAAGGCTCAGAGACTGACAGGGTGCAGAAGCAATATGCCTACTCCTCAAACAAGTAACCACTATAAGCCAAACCTTTGGCCACACTTTTAAAGTTATCGCCAGAGTTTAAAGTGATGTGAGGGAATTTATTTTTAAACAAAGATTGGATACTTGCCACCATAGAAGTACCACCAGTTAAGAACAAGCTATCAATCTTTTCTACTTCAATGTTATTTTGCATCAGAAATTCTTCCAAGTAATTAGCGATTCTAGTGACATCCTTTTGGATAATTTCTTCGTACTCTATCAATGAAACTTGCTCATCAATGTCTATCTCCATTTGATGATAGGCAAAATTGGCTTCCTCTTCACTTGATAAGGCAATCTTCGTTTGCTCGATAGCTTGGAACACAGAGTACCCCAAATTATTTTCAATGAGCGTAATCAGGTTTTTAAATTTCCTATCCTTGCCAGAATAATAGTAGTAATCATCAATGTCCTTTCTTATCCGTTGACCGTTAAAGAAGTTCATTTGTTCCCAAGAACATATATTAGCGAATAATGATTTCGGGACTGTAAGCACTTTGCCTGGCGTTGCTTCGTAAGTGGTATGTTTGCCAAAATATGGCGTACCACGTTCCCACATAAAGGCCGAATCGAAGCTATCGCCACCAATGTAAATACCGCCTGTAGCCATCATATCTTTCTTGCGGTCTTTGCTTCCCACTTTAGCGGGGTCTAGCACCAAATAGGTAAAATCGGTGGTACCGCCACCTAAATCGCCTACCAATACATGTTCTTTTTTGGTTAAAGTTTGCTCATAGGCAAAGGCGGCTCCAATGGGTTCAAACTGAAAACGGACTTCCGTAAAACCAGCCAATTCAGCGGCTTTATTCAATCGATTTTGCGCTAAGGTATCTTTCTGTACATTATCATCGTCGAAGAAAACTGGCCTTCCAATAATTGCCTTTTGAACATCCTGACCAACGGTTTCATCGGCTCTGCCTTTTAGCTCTTTTAAAATTATCGCCACTAAATCTGAAGCATTGTATCTTCTATTGTGAATTCGAGTTTCGGAAAAACTGCTACGAGACAGAATTTGCTTAATGGATTTGATGAAACGACCTTTCATCCCTTCGCTGAGGTAAGCGTCGATGGCATCTTCGCCAACTACATAGCTTTTCTCGGCAGCAGTATTTAGTTGGTGGTAGAAATAAATTAGAGAAGGAATGATGATGGTACTGTGAATTTCTTTCGAATCTTCGTCGTAAATGGCCAAAGCAGAGTTGGTAGTACCGAAGTCGATACCATATAAAAATCGTTTCATGAGAAGAAAGCTAAAACAATAAAAATTTGCGGGGCGACGAAGGTAATGAAAAATGATTAAGATTCATAGCCCACGGTTAAACCGTAGGCTATAGAATTAACCAAGACTAACTCCTTTACTTAATCCTTCCCTGCTCATTTTCAAGCGCCGAACTTCTGGTTCTAGGCCCTTTAGAATTACCACTGCTGAACCTATAACTAAAATTAAGCCTGACTTGGCTGGTTTCGAAATAGCTGTAGTTGCGGATATACAAACCATCCACACTTTGTACAGAGTAAGCTTTGGTTCCTTTATAAATATCTGCAAAAATCAATCTCAGTGTAGCTTTGTCGTTCATCAGATTACGTTGCAAACCCAAATCTATCTGACCGGTAGCCCTTGGAAACTGATTGGCCCCCGCTAACTTCCTCGAATTATAAATCCCTACTACTTCCGCGTTGAAGCCATAGGGTAGTTTAAAAGTCTGCTGTAAATTCATCCTACCGGCCAATTGCTTCAAATCCAATTTTCTATCTCCACCAAAATCAATGTCATTATGTAAGCCAAAAAGCGTACCGTTAAAAATCACATTCCACCATTTTGTAGGACTTAAAGTTTGCGTTAGCGTTAAGGCCAAATGCTGCTGTGTGCCCAAATTTCGAGGAACCATTACAATCTTCGTATCATCAACTACATCGGTAACTTCTACACTAAAATTATTGGTATGCGTATAACTCAAACCAATAATGGTAGAACTTTTATAAGCATACTGTAGCAACAAACGATGGCTTATTTGGGGTGCCAAAAACGGATTTCCCTGCCAATAAGAAAGTTCATCCAACAGGTAAATAAATGGATTGAGGTTTTGATACGCTGGTCGGTCAATTCTTTTCGAGTAACTCAATGAAAAATTATGATGAGCGCTCGGCTTGATCGCCGCAGAGAAGAACGGGAACCAATTGGTGTAATTACGTTCGGTAACTTTCATATTGCCAGCCACTACAGAAATTTCGTCTAACTCGCCTTTAGAAGCTGTATTTTCTACCCTTAAACCTCCCTGCAACTGCCATTTACCGAAAGTCTTTTGATAATTCACATAGGCATTCGCAATCTCTTCTTGGTAAACAAACCTGTTCGACCTATCTGGGTCTCTAAACTCGCCCTCTGGTTTCACTTCCAAAAATTTAGAATCATTATCTGCCGAAACCGATGAAAATTTAAGTCCCGTTTCTAGCTTTCCTTTCCAAAGTTTGGTGGTATAGTCTGCTTTAACTGCCCGCAAACCAATATCAATGGCATTTAAAGAACGGTACAGATTATCGCTTAATACCGTACCATTACTTGCGGTATATTTGTTGGTTTGAAGGTTACCCGCTCCTTTGGTAAAATCACCGTAATCTGCGTCAAAGTTGATGATATTGCCTAAAGTATCCTCGTATTTATAGTTTAAATTTACATTGTAGCGTTGAGTTTGTTGCTGATAATAATCGTTAATGGCACTCAATGTTTGGTCTATCTGATTGCTTTGGGCAACACCAATATCTGTTTGTGTATCTGTAATTCCTCCCCCGAAAATAAAATTCCCATTCAGTAAAATACCGACTGTGTTTTTCTTATCAATGGCAAAATCTGCACCCAAGCGAGAGCCCATTTTGTTACGCTTGTCCACATCATCAGTAAAACTATCATAAAATTTACCCTCTTGGATTCGGTCTGCTCCATATAAATAAGAATAGTAACCAATGAAGTGGCTATAGTTCCCAAAGACATTCAGTCTATTTTTTCTATAATTAAAAAATAAATCTTGGTTGTTGCGCAAGTAAGCACCATAACTTAAACCTGTAGTAAATCCGGCAGAAAAGCCTTGCATAGTAGACTTCAATGTTTTTACATTAATTACGCCAGCCGTTCCTGCCGCATCGTACTTGGCACTTGGGCTGTTCATGATCTCTATCGATTTAATTTCGGAAGCGGACATAGACTTCAACAATTCTGCAATTTCCCGATTAGAGAGGTAGGTCTGTTTGCCATCGATGAGTACCGCTGCGCCACCTTTGCCATTTAAAGCAATGTTGTTATCAGTACCCACTGTAACGCCGGGCGCCCTGCTCAATAATTCCAGTGCATTTGTACCTTGTGCCGTCAAGCTTTTAGAAACGTTGAAAACGACGTTACTACCATCCATCTCAATCACCTTTTGCGCACCGCTGATATTTACTTCCTTCAAAACCCTAGCCTTGTGCTTCAATTTGATTTTTCCGAAAGCCTTTGATGAACGATTTTGCTCTGTAGGAAAAAAGGAAATTTGAGCAGTTTCGAAGCCCATTGAAGAAACTTTTAGCAGATAAGCGGCGCCAACTTTTAGCGATTGATAAAATTGAAATTCGCCTTTTTCATTAGCAATGGCACCATTAATTTGTGTCGTATCCTGAAACAAGGTCACGGTAGCGAAAGGCACCACAGCACCATCATTTTCCAGCACCTCTCCGGTTAATATGGATTTCGCAGTTGCATCCTGCTGCTTCAATAAATTTTCACTTCCTATTACAATCATGCTTTCCGAGAGCATTTGGTAAAAGAGCTTTCTATGGGGAAGCACATTCGCTAAAACTTCCGAAACTGGCAATCGATTGGCGTTTACAGTTATCATCATGGTGTCCGAAACGATTTCATCACTGTATACAAAGGTATATCCACATTGTGCCTGTATTTTCTTAAATAACGATGGCAGCGACAACGTTTCTTGCGACAGACTAAACTTCTTATCTTGAGCAAAAGCCGTAAAACAGACACACAAAATCAGGGCAATTAAAATAATTCTCCTCATTCCTAATTCTTAATAATTACCAGTTGTTTGTCAACGGTGTAGGTTAATGGATAGGAAAGTTTCAATGCCTCCAATGCTTGATAAATGGTTTCGTTGATAAATGTACCACTAAAGCGCTTTTCCTTTAATTTTTCGTTACGGATTTCGATTTTCAAATCGTATTTCTTGGCTAGCTTTGGGGCCAAATCCACTAATCTTTCCTTGTGGAAAACCAGCGTATCTGCCGCCCAACTCGCTTCTCTCAGCATCAGCTCTGGTTTTAGCGCAACAATTTGAAACCTATTTTGATTGGTTAAGGCAGCTTGATTAACAAACACCAGCTTGTCATTAGGTTTCAGCAGCACACTATTTTTCACGTTCTGTCTATCAGTTACGGCTATAGAACCTCTTAGCAAGGCCACTGCTATTCCACTATTTTTTGGGTATGCATTCACGTTAAATGCAGTACCTTTCACCTCAATATCAATTCCTTTCTCTGGCGCCCCAACATGAACTATCAAAGGAACAACAGCATTTTTAACCACATCAAAATACGCTTCTCCCTGTAAGGTAATTTCACGTTGATGCTTTCCAAAATTTTCATTGTAAGTAATGCTAGATTCCTTATTTAACCAAATTCGGGTACCGTCATCCAAAATTTTAAAGATTTTATGGTCTGTTGCAGTAAATAATGTCGTTTGGCTTCGATTAGAAAAATGATAAGCCACCAAACCTATGCCCAAAACAAGTGTTACGATGGCCGCAACCCTCACTAAAGCATACGAAAACAGAGTTCTTTTGGGTGCAGAAAAATCAAATCGAGGAGCTACGGCATTATTTTCAGCTTCCGCAATTTTCTGCCAAGTGGCATCAATTGGCGGTAAAATGATGTCGACATCTTTCTTCTCCACAAAATAATTCTCCATCTCATGAGCCAATACTCGGTATGTTTCATGTTGAAGTGCCTGCTCCAAATGTGCTTGTTCGCTCGCAGATATTTCCTTCGAAAGCTTTTTAGAAAGCAATAGGATGAACTTTTCTTTTTCCATCGTTTTAATCTTATCTCATTAAGACACCAACTTTTAGCAAACTACTTACTGCAACATCAAAAAAATGGCAGATAACTCCGAAAGCTGTTTCCTCGCTATTTTAGATTGCGGATGATAGCCCAAATAATCACTCATCGCATCTGCAAGTGTTTTCACTGCTTTGTACAACTGATTTTCTACCGTTCTTTTCGAAAGTCCGAGTATTACAGCAACCTCGCTCGTTTTCAATCCATCTTCCTTAATCAATCTGAAAATGATCCTTCGCTGTTTGGGAAGTGAGCTTACCGCTTTATCAAGCAAATTGAACAGCTCTTTGTCTTCCAATTTTGAATTTGCCGCAGCTCTTTCTGTCGGAAACAGTTGATTTTCTTCGTAACCTACTACAGCTCGTTTTTTATCAGCTCTGATTAAATTTAAGCAAGCATTTTTAACAGAAACATACAGGTAAACCTCTGGATGAAGTACCGTAGAAAGTTGTTGTCGCTTTAACCAAAGCTTCACAAAAAGTTCAGCGCTAATTTCTTCCGCACTTTCCAATTGTTTGGTGTATTGTTGGGCAAAAACCACCAATTTTGCGTAATAAGCTACAAAAAGCGTTTTAAATGCGGCTTTATCTCCCTGCTGGATTTCCTGAAATAGTAGCTTAATCTTTTCTTTTTCCGACATCAAAACTTGGCTTGCAAAAAGGTTGGTTGATACAATGACACCAAAATAGGAAGATATACTTACTCCACCGAGAAAAAAAGAGGATGAAGGCAATTGTAGCGCTACGAATTTAAATCAAATTGCTACGCATTTACACCGAAACCAATTGAATATAAGACCACAAACTAATTACTGCCAACTGCGTTTTATATTCGAATAAATTTAATGACCAAAACCATGACGACAACTACAGCGAACAAAAAATTAACCAAGGCACATATCGTAGTCATCTTACTTTTTATTGGTGCTTTATTTGCCTATGGCTATTATGAGGTTGTTTTGAAAACCAAGCTAAATGGTGCTACACTAATTGATAACCCCACAGCAAAAGCCATTAACGTAAAAATTGACGGACAAGCGTATAACGTACCTGCAAACAGTTATGTTGCGGTGGAACTTGAGTTGGGGGCATCATAAAATTGATTGTGAGGCCTACCATATCGTGGGGCAAGATTTACACCTAGACCCAACGGAGTATGGTGTCATTAATCCAACCAGATCTAAATATTTGATTTACAATATCATATACACTAAAAAAGATTTGAGAGACCAGTTTAAACCTTATCAAGTAGAAGGCAAAGAAGTTTATTCGCTTTTAGGTGAGCCCGAAGTAAGTACCGCTTTATTTATACCAGACAGAACCTTGGGAAAAGGCAATATCGATACCAAAGAGCCATCTTCGGAGAGCTACAATAAAATGAACCAAGATTATGCCTTTTTAACGAAAATATTTAGACTACAGGATTTCTTCGAGTTTTACGACAAGAACAATAAATAAATTATTTATAACTACCTACATCATGAGAATATTAATCTGCATCGCCATCATAATGGGCTTAACTATAGATAAAAGTTCGAGTCAAGAGTTTTTCCCTATGAACTTAAAATCGCTTATCTCAGTAGAAAAAATGGGAGATAAAATGGAAATCAAACCCAACAGTTATTTCTTAAACGAAAAAGGCTTCTTTTTGGCTGATGAGCTGTTATTTGTTAATAAGCAAAGCGGCGAGAAGGTTAAATTATCTTCCAATATCAGTCAAGATAAAGAGGAAATTAGGGTAGATTATTACAGCACGGCGAAAGACTTAAATCGGTTTGTGAAGCGAGCAGGAGAAAGCGGACTGAAGAAGATGAACGAAAATCTGTTCGAGCATAAAGATAAAAACACGACGATACGGATAGAAATTAAGCGCAATGTTGCAACAGATAGCAAAAATTACCATCTATTGAGTTTGGTGGTGATAGAAGATTTCACGAATGGCAGAATCGCTATTGAAAACAGACCAATTAAATTTCCAGTTGATTACTCTTACCCACTGCAAAACACCACCTATTATTTCGATACTGATCTGAAAGACGACAAATCCTACACTGATGAATATTTTATCAACGTAAGACTCTCAAAAAATGCTAAATACGGCAATAAAGTCACTTTCTTAGATGATATGAACTGGAAAGTGACTTTGGCTAATCAACAAACTTTTGTGGGCACTTATCATCAAAGCATCCAAGACCGCCAAATGATTAATATTGGCTTTAATGTAACTGCAGTTGCACCAAAAGTACCCAAAGGATATATGCAGCCTATTGCACAAACTGGAGCCATTTATAATGCAAGTGAGCTAAAAAAATCAAAGCATGATGCGGCATACTATAAATTCTTTTTCACCAAAAGCTATGACTTAAGGTTTGAAGGGAATGATTTATGGCTTTCGGGGAAGCATTACGAAAACTATCCTACGTTAGCAGTTCCTGCTACTAAAGGAAATTAACGATAGGCACTGTACTACTGGAGGGATTACTTTGGTATTTGTCGCACTGAGCTTGTCGAAGTGTCTTAATTTAAAAGGCTTCGACAGGCTCAGCCTGACAAACGGCTATTTACTTACTTCTTAACCGCTGCTTTGATCTTCGCAGCAATCAATCTCCAATCGTAGAAATGGAAAGTTTTATCCGTACTCATCGCCACAAAAACACCTTCTGGATAATTAGGACCTAAGTTTACGTTGGTAGCATCGGCTCCATCAGTTTCCATTGCACTTACCGGAAACTCAGTAATTAAATCATACTGATTTGCATTGCCATTACTACCTTCTCGTGGGTAAACCATAAAACTTTGCGAACCTTGGTTAGACACCAAGATATAGCCCGTTTTAGCACCCGTTTTATAGATGGCAATTCCTTCGTGATCTTCTGAAAAGCCAGTTTTTGCGAACAACGCCAACTCTTGGTCGTTCTTAGCTGCTGGGTCTGCTAGGTATTTCCTTACCCCTACCTGTTCATCAGAATAGTAGATAAAACCTAGTTCATTGTCTACCGCAATGGCTTCAATTTCTTTTTTGCCACTGTATTTACCAAACTTGCGCACCACTGTTCCAGTAAGCGCACCTTTGCCGTTATCTTTCAATTCATATTGCCACAAGTACCCATCTGCCGGACCAGACTTGCGACCAACAATTGCAAAAATGGCTTGATCTGAAGGACGAGTATATAACGCCACACCCATTGGGTCTCTTTCTGTTTCGCCAGCAAAAACTTCGATACCGCCATTATCAATAGGCTGTAAATCTGGCAAAGTTAAAATGCGGATTTTATTAGCCTGACGCTCTGTAGTGACAGCAACATCTACTTTCTTACCATTTAGCATAATGCCATAGGCGATATCTACATTATTGGGGCGCTGGATATTCCCTACTCTTTTTACTACTTTTCCCGAAAGGTCAAAAGCATACAAAGCACCATCTGTATCTTTGTCGGTACCAAGAATCAAACTCTTGCTCGCATCAGCGGGATTAATCCAAATGGCAGGGTCGTCGGTATCGTGTTTTACTTTTTCAGTAATTACGGTAGCCTGTACCGTATTAGCGTTGTTTTTATTTTTATCTTCTTTTATTTTCTGGCCACAAGCGTTTAAAGCTAGTAGCATTAGTCCTAAAAAATATGTCTTTGAAAGATTCATTTACAATTGTATTAATGTTTAACAAATTTTGCGTTAAACTACCGTGTCGCCAAAAAAATGGCGTTACAAATAGTTAACAAATAAAAAATGGCGTAATCAAATCAGCAACAGTCTGCTAAATTGATTGTATAAATGCGGTTAAACTAGCTCCTTGCTCTAATTTAAGCTTTTTACGCAAGCGATATCTTGCCACACGTAAACTGTCTGTAGAAACGCCTAGCAATGCTGCAATATCAGGCGCATTCATGTTGAGCTTAATCAGCGAGATAAACTTGATATCTGTTGCTGAAAGTCCTGGATTGATTTGTTGCAATTGGTCAAAAAACTCTTGGTTAATTTCTTCGAAAATCCTTCTAAAATCATCCCAATAAGCATCTTTATGAAAGTTCTGATTAATTTTATTTAGCAAACTCCGCAGCTCCTTTTTATAGCTTCTGCCATCACTCTTAATCATTTCCGTTAAAGCTTCCCTAATATCTTCCAACAACTGATTTTTCTGAATAGTCTGTAAAGTATGCGCTGTAATTTCCTTGGCTTTGGTGTGTAGGTTTTCCTTCAACTGCTCTTCTTGCAATTTCTTATTATTCAGGTCAACCTCCATCAGCTCTTGCTTGGTTTTCAAGATTTCCTCTTCCTTGGCATTGGTTGCTCTTTCCTTTAAAATGCGATGACGTTGGTTACGGATGATAATGCCAGCTACCAAAATAAATACCACCGCAGCAATGCCCGAAGCAATATAAATTGCCCAAGCTATTTTTTCCTGTCGAGCCATTTCGGCAAGCTGTATTTCCTTTCTATCCAACCCGTAAATTACTTTCAATAAAGCTTCCTGATTTTTACTTTCTTCAGAATAAGATCTCAAAAAGTATTGTCTGCTTAGTTCCAAATAGTGAAAAGTACTATCGGTTTTTTTAAGGAAGCTATAAGTTTTCCCTAAATCCCGATAGGCACTGCTTAACCTGCTGTAAGACCTGGTGCTTTTGGCCAAAGCTTCTGCTTTTCTGGTATAACGTAACGCTGCCGTGTAGTCACCTTGCTTGCGGTAAACATCGCCTACATTGTTATAGGCATCAATCAGCATTTCGGTGTTGCCACCCTGCTCAAACCAAGCTAAGGCTTTAGAAAAATGAAAATAAGCTTTATCAAATTGAGATTTGTCTTCATAAATGCTACCTAAATTTTCGTGCACCAAGGCCGCACCTTCCGCATCGCCAATGCGATCAAACACCTGCATGGCTTTTTGCTGATAGAAATAGGCACTGTCGTAGTTCAACGTCTTCTCATAATAATGACCGATATTGGCATAAGTACGGGCTATACCGCTACTATCTCGCAATCGCTGAAAGGTAGTTAAAGCTTTGAAATAAGATGACTTGGCGTCTTTTTCCTGCTTGGTGATCAGGAAAAGCAGAGCCAAATCATTCAGGTTATCTGCAGCCTGTTTCTCGTTTTTATCAGAACGGTAAATTTCATCAGCTTTGATGTGATAATTGAGCGACTGCGTAAACAAACCCATTTGGTAACAGATTTGCCCCATCCGCTGCAAGGCTCTTGCTTGTTGCACTAAATCAGCATCAGCCTTTGCTTGTTTATAGATTTCGTTCTGTCTGATGAACAAGGCATCTGAAGTTTGTGGCGAAGTTCTTTCGATGTGCTCGTTAACTTCATGTATAGCAGTTGGATTTTGTGCAACAAGCTGCCCTGTTGCACAAAATACCATTGATAGGAACCATAAAATCTGTTTTATCATACTGCTATATTTGTTTTACCCTCTCTGCCCTTTACGCATCTCTCCCTAAAAGGGAGAGAATAAACAACTTCCAAATTCTCTCCCTCTGGTAGAGATGGCGAAGCCAGAGAGGGTAAGCTTTAGTTTTATACAACTTTTTATATCGGTGGGTGAGAACACCCACCGATAAGTCCTGCACTACAGTCTGGTATCTCCACCGAAATTAACTTAAACACCCCGCCCGTTGGGCACCCTCCGATATATCGGAGGGAATGTTGGATGCAGTTCCCCTCTTTTAGAGGGGTGGTTGAAAACCGGGGTGTTTATTTTCAACGACCTCATTAAATGAGATTGTTTCACTCTCTTGCTAAGTCTCTACTCTTCTCAATTACCCAACATTTAAAAATCAAACTTCACTCCCAAGTTATATCTAGGGCGATAGTATTCCATTTGCATAGTTTGGTTTTTCGTGCCTTGATAATATCTCAAAGCCTGATTAGTTAAGTTAGTTGCTTCGGCGAAAAATCTAGCTACTTTAGAAACCTTAACAGAAGCATTAGCATCTAAAAAGAATTGCTTGTCGTAGTAGGCATCAAAAAATGTATCGCTACCTAACACATCAATATAAGCCGCGGTATAGTTTGCCGATAATCTTGCAGAGAAACGACTGTTTTCCCAAGATAAAGATGCGTTTAACATGTGTGGTGCAGTTCCTGGCAAAGTAATGTTCTCTCTGAAATCACCGTCTTCGCTGGCAATACCTTTTGCTTTAGATTTAGTGAAAGTATAATTGGCATACACACCGAAACCTCTCAAAAATTTACTGGGCAAAAAGTCTAACTGTCTCTGAACAGCAACCTCAAATCCGTAAACGTTTACGCTTTCGCCATTTCTGCTTTGTTGAAATGCCCATTGTTCGCCCGCTGGAATTGGGTTAGCTAAATCAGGAAAATCGTTAGCAAATTTTGCTGTGGTGTAAGATAAATCCGAGTAGTTGTATATGAAATTTTTCAAACGTTTGTAGAAAACACCTCCAGAAATTAAGCCTACCGATTTGAAATACTGCTCTGCCATTAAATCGAAGTTGTAAGCGTAAGTAGCATCTAAGTTAGGGTTACCAGCTGTAATTTCTTCATCGCCAGGAATTGTGCCTACAAATGGTGTAAGTGCATAATAGTTTGGTCTAGCCAAAGCAGTTGTGAATGCACCACGCACCACTAAATCATCATTAGCTTGGTACTTTAAAGTTACGCTAGGTAATAGGTTTGAATAATTGTTTTTCACGTTACGTAAACCCGCCAAATCCTCTTCGTCTTCGATGATGTTACCAGTATAGTTAATTCTAGTATGTTCGAGACGTAAACCAGCAATTACCGATAATTTTGCGTTGATATCTTGATCCCAACGTAAGTAACCCGCATAAATATTTTCCTTAGCATTATAATTTAATGCTAAATATTCTGATGCGGCATCTGTGGCTTCGAAAACCGACGCATTAGTTAAGTTTAAGCTAGCTAAATAAGCTCTGCTCGCAAATAAACCTGGTACATATTGTTCTCCTGCCTGGTAGTTTTTGCCATCAAAATAAGTATTAGGAATTGAACCCAAGTTTGGAATTAAATTTCCGTCAAGTGGTTCGTATTCTGTAAAACTGTTATTTCTGTCCTTATCTTTAATTCTTAATCTACCGCCAAAACGCAAACGACCTTTCTGTCCTTGAATTACCGAAAGTGGCATTCTGAAATTCAATTTTGCACCTAATTCGCTTTCTTCTGTTAAGTTATTGTTTTCTGAGATGGTATTTAAGCCTACCGCATTTGCATTTAAGTTAGTCGTTGTAAAAACAGGAAAATCACTTGTTCCAGTAAAGTTTGCAGTTCTGTTATTCTGTCTGAACAGCATGTAACGCTCGTTAGGGCGATACTCTCTTGCCGTAGAATAACTTACTGCCCAGTCCATATCTAAACCAGAAGTAACTAAGTGCTCGCCACGTAACGAATAATTTTGTACACGCTGATCTTCCAAACGTGTCATTCTATTTCTATCGTTATCTATACCGCCTTTGGTTTGCAAACCAACACGGCCTGTATAACCAGTAATTTGATTACTACCATTATATATTGGCGCAATATTGTCGTAACGCATACGGTATCTGTTTTCTCTATCATCACGCCAGTTGTACATCGCATTGGCAAAAATGGTATGGTTTACACCCAATTTGAAGTCTAAAGCTGCGGCCACACTTCTTCTCACCCTTTGTACATCGTATCTACGAATATCTGTTGATCCTATAAACGCATTTCCGAAATTGTCTTTTTTCCATTCAGCTTCAACATTATCAGAACCGTAATTTTGATTATTGTAAGAACCGCTTAATACCATACCAATGGCATTTTTAGCAAAGCGATTTCCATACACAAAACCACCAGTATAAAGCGCTTTATCGCGAATTGGGTTGTAACCCGATGATAAAGTAGCTGAAATACGTTCGCCGTTTGGAGAAGCACGGGTAATCAAATTTACCGAACCTCCAATCGCATCGGCATCCATATCAGAAGTTAGGGTCTTGTTCACTTCGATGCTTGAGATCATATCCGAAGGAATTAAGTCCATTTGTACATTTCTATTATCGCCTTCTGCGGATGGAATACGGTCGCCGTTTAAGGTTACCGAGTTTAATTCTGGCGCCAAACCTCTGATGATGATGTTACGAGCTTCACCTTGGTCGTTTTGCATGGTTATCCCCGGTACACGACGTAAAGCCTCACCCACATTCGCATCTGGGAAACGTCCTACTTGATCCGATGAAATGATATTAGAAATGTTCGATTTGTTTTTTTGTTGGTTCAGCGCTCTAGCCTGCCCTCTTAACCTATCGCCCATTACTACAACTTGGTTCATGGAAACTGCGCCATCTTCCAATGAAAAATTTAGGACTGCATTACCACCTTTAGTTACGGTAACAATTTGTTTTTGTGTTTGGTAACCCATATAAATTACCTCCACTTCGTAAGTGCCTTCTGGCACTTTTAAAAATTCGTAATCTCCTGTTTGGTCTGAGATGGTATAACGATTGCCTACATTTAACCTAACCGTAGCTCCTGGAAGAGATGCCTTGGTTATTTTCTCAATCACCTTACCTGTAATTACGCCACTGCCTTGTTGTGCATGGGCAAATACCACAGTTAAGAGTAAAAATACTGAAGTAAAAAGTGTTTTCATTGTTTACTTGTTCTTGTTTTAAGGTAATGAAGCCACCCAGCTGTAAATCTGAATGTCTCAATCTGTTCTTTAATTTGTTTGAATTTGGATATCCTTTTTTGATCGACACGAAATTGAAAATTCTGATGTTCATGCTTGGCAAACCTACCGTTACAAAAAAGAAACGACCATGAACAAGCCGTTAACAACACAGCAACAAGCATATTAAAAACAAACACAATCAATTGATTTATAAAACATTGCAAACGTCTAAAAAATCCATTAACATTCTGTTGTGCTAATGATAAGAAAAGGTTAAGTCTTCAGGCAATTATTGATCAGGTTTAGAGAGCAACATTTAGTTGGTTAACTTGAGTTCGGGATAATCAGTATTTCCAATTTTATACATTTGATAATTTTATTATCCCGAACTCACGTTTGATTACTAATGACACTTAAGAATTCGCCTGAAAAAATCAGAGGTGAGTTGATAGAGCGGAGATTATTGGATGACTTCTTCGTTCTTGCTTTTATAGGAGAAATAAGATAATGACTTAGAAGAATGTCTTTCTATCGACAGCAAATAGGCGAGTTTTACAAAAAAAAGGGTCATCCATTCCATAGAACAGATAACCCTTTTTTACAGATGATACTTATTGAATTTAATTTCCGCTCGTCATTTAACTAAAATGGAAATGAATGAATATTATTCTACCAATTCAAAATCTCCTTGTACTATATCTCTACAAGAATTTTCCTTTTTCTTACATCCTAAAAAGAAAAAAAGGATAAGTAGACCCAAGCTTAAAACAATTCGCAGGTTTTTACTGATGTTCAATATTTTCATAACTATTTTGTTTTTAAAGCAATGTTTACAATCTTCCATTCGCTACCCAATGTAGCGATATAAGAGCCTTCGTTTAAATCGTTAAATATGGCCTGTCCATTTACAATCTGTTTGGAAGAAACCGTTTTACCATTAGCGGTAATTTGCACCAGTGCTCCTTCTTTTTTAGAAACCACTTTGATGGCTCCCTTTGCATAACAAACCGCATCTTTTTTATAGAAGAATGTTGGATCTGCCGATTGGCTCACGCTTACTTTGTAGGTTTTTAATGCAGACTCATCTTCAGACAACACTTCATAAGTAACCTCAGAAGAAAAATCATCGGTAACTTCTCCTGATTTCTGCAAAACCCTATCTTTAAAAAGACTTGCTCCCGCACTTAAAGTAAATACAGGTTTTAATGCGGTTAAAGATTGACTTTCTGAGATGTTAATTTTCGCTGAGGCGTTATTGATGATGGAAGTTAAACTTTTAACATCTAGAAAATTAAATGATAGCATTTCTGCCATGTGATTAAGCGCTGGTTCGGCAATGCTATACGATTGGAACAAATTACCTTTATGCTCATTTACCACAAATGAAACTTGCTTAGAGACATTGGTAGTTTGGCCGGTGGCACTATCGTACAATCTAAAAGAAATTGATTCGCCCTGCTGATTTGCAAATATGGTGAGGTACGCGTAGTATTTCTTCTCGCTGGCTACATAGATTACGCCGCTTACACCTCTACAAACATTACCTACAAAGGCTCCAACCCTGTCGTTAGCTCCAGTTAGTTGCTTGCCAGCTACATTGAGCCTTGAGATCATGGTCATGCTATACTGGTAGTCATGCTCCGTTACCGTCCAATTGGGCAACTGTGCAAATGCCATTTGACCGGAAATAAATAATATAAATAAAAGTGTTATTTTTTTCATAAAACGCTATTATATTCCGTAGCATGGTTTAAATGCCATGCTACGGATTTTTGTTATTAGTTCTTTATTATTTTTTGATTAATCACCTTATCTCCTATTTTAAGGTTAAGGATATGAGCTCCTGTAGGAATTTGGTCAAGATCTAATTTCAAAGTATTAGCTCCTTGCTCAATCTTATAGCTACGATCGAACATTTTATGTCCGGCTACGCTGTAAATTGAAATCCTAACATCAGCCCTATCCAAACTGTTAATCACCACATCCAAATAACGGTGGAAAGGATTAGGGAACACATTTACTTTCTCTGTTGCTAATTCAATCAGTATTGGATTTGGAATAGACCCTAAAACTGCATCTACAGAGAAATTGAATGATTTAGCGGTAGCCTGAAGTTTACCACCAGCGCCAACATATGCGGTAAGTGTCTCTTTTTTATCTCCATAAAGGGTAATAAAAGCTAAATCTACACCATCTACATTTTGGATTTTGGCATTACCTCTCAAGTCTCCTGCTGTGTTATAAAACGCCAGTTCCTGATATCCCTCTGGTAATTTCACCACTGCACTCATGGTACTCGCAAATTTGGCGTAGTCTTTAGAAATCGGTGCAACATCATCGCTTAATGTAGCTAAAGTACTTTGTTTGCCATCAGTAGATAAAACTGTTCTAGAGTTTAATCGGTTCAAGTATTCTGGATAAGAGAAAGTTTGAGCGATACTCGTGTTCAACATATATCCTTCGCCAGCTTTTAGGTAGGTTAAAGAACCCTTCCATCCGCCCACTATACTGTAAATGGCAAACAATGATTGCGACTTCACAACATCTCCGTCAGCTGCTTTTAAATTAGCCAAAGCATCGGCAATTGGAATATTTTTAGAGACCACGAAAGGTAACCAGTTCCAACCAACAGCTAAATTGATAGACCAAGTGTTTAAGTTTACCGGTACACCTTTGATATTCAACTTCTGTCCGGTTTGTAAACTTACCTTGTACATTTTAGTAGTAGAAATACCACCATTAGCAGAAATTGATCCAGACCAGCCACTTAATGCTGGGTTGTTAGCGTTACGCTGATAAGCATCGTAATTTGCATTAGCTTGAATTCTATCTGAGGTAGCTAATGTCAAGGTGCTGGTAAGTGCGTTCAAGTTATTAAACCTAGCATCGTTTACGTTAAACGAAGTCCACGTCCAACCTTGGTTAAACGTAATTTGCTGACCGGTTACTTCGGTATTAGTGAAGATAGCTGGAGCAGAGTAGTTACCTAAAATCTGATCTGGTACATAAGCGACATTGAAATTAGCGTTCAATAATGCTTCTTTCAATTTGCCATCAGAAGCATCCCAAATGTAGAACGACATTTGCTCGCCACTTACGGCATTACTATAAACGGTTAAATACACAAAGTACTCTTTAAAGGTAGCATCGTAAACTACGTTGCCCATTCCTCGTACTTCGCCATTTACCATCGCTACCACTTTATCATAAGTGTCGTCAGTAAAAACATCATTAACTTTTACTTTACTAATGATATTCATCGATTGGGTAAACTTACTAGGGTCTAAGGTTAAGGTAGGTTCTTTTTCAAGCACCCTTAAATCCAATTGGATTTTCTCATTATAGCCATAACCGGTAGATAAAGCTAAAACAGTGTTGTAGCTTCCAATGGCCAAATCACTATCTACAGTAGCTTTTAACGTGGTTCTGGTGTTTGGCGCAATTGAACCTGAATTAGCAGATAAGGTTAACCAACTAGGCAACTCAATGTTATAAGACTGCGTTGTGCCACCACGATTAATAATAGTAATATCGAAGGTAAGATTTTCATTAGCTCTCTTCATCAAACTCACTACATCTGTATGGCCTTCTACAAACCATTTCGTAGGGTTTCTGTTAACGAGAGCAGTCCAAGTAATTGGCGATAGCTGTCTGTTATCTGCCATATCATTTAAGCTAGAAACCGTGATATAAGCAACTTTTCCTTCTACTGTAGCCCAATCTGAAATTTCTGGTTTCAATATAATTTCATCGTTATTAATCACAGCATTTACCAACATCGCTTCTGTAGGGCGGAATGGTTTAATTGCTGGAGTTTCGGTGATGAAGGCTAATGGTTTTGCATTTAACGAAGCGTAGCTACTTACTTTTTCAGTAGCATTTAACGGATAATAATAAGCTGGACCATTAGTATTAGCCACCTCTGGTTTATTAAAGGTTGCGTACAAAATCAACCCAGTAGCTTTAGAATCTACCTCGTGGAATTGATCTGCCTTGATCTGATCTGCAGTACGAGCAGTTTCCCACAAGCATAGCTCGTCGATAGTACCGTTAAAACGTTGGTCGATAACCGCAGAACCTAGTTTACCCCTAGCACCAACAAAAATACTGCTCGAATAAAAACCACCTAAATCTGCACTTGGATAAGATTCCATCTGTGCACCATCTATAAACATTCTCATGGTGCCATTTCTGGTTAAACTTAGGGCAATGTGGTGCCAAGTGTTGGTGTTTACTCTAACGTTACCAAAAGAGAAGGTTCTATTTTCCGCTTTTAGCTCAAGTTTGCCATCAGCATTTAAGCTAATTGCCCATTTGTTTCGGTAACCGTTACTTTCCAAATTATCGGTAGCATCGCCATAGCCGTTAGAGAATAAAGTAGCTACACCAGTTTGGGCTGTTTTCATCCAAAACGACATGGTAGCGTCCATCTCCTTAGAAATGATCACTGTTGCTGTTTGGTCAAAAGTTAAATGATTGGTTCCATCGAAAGCATAAGCAGTACCTTTAGGGCTGATATCCCAATTGGTATTAGCTATGGTTAAATGTTTGTACCTCGCTAAGTCATTAGCTACCGTTCCATTTCCTTCGCTCATTGGCCAGTAGCCCAACAAATTGGTTTCGTTACCATTGAGTACGAGATTCATGTTAGCTACCGAAGCTTCTCTGGTAATGTTACGTTTCCAGAAACGGAGATCGTGCACATTACCCTTAAAAGTATTACCACCCAATACAATCGGGTTTTCGTTGGTAAAACTCAGTGGGGTAGTCAATGTAGCGGTTCTCTTTTCTATGTCGTTTTCTATGATGGTTAGTTTACGAGCGGTAGCATCATAAGAAAGTGCGTAGTGGTTAAAAGTACCATCTTTAGTAATGGTGGTAGTAATACTTTGGCCACCTATAGTGTATTTTAAATCATTACCTATTAACTCTACTTTTAAACCACCAGTTTGGCTCAACAAAGTTGATGTACCTGTTGGACTTTGATTTTTCAACCAGAATTCGATACTAAAATCGCCAGTGGTAATAGCTGGTTTAGCGATGGTGGCCGTGTTACTAGCACCATTAAATGCCAACGATACCTGATGTGAAACTGGACTCTGATTTTTTTGCACCAAAAATTCGAATTTGGTTACGGTACCGTTTACTTTTACGGGCTCACTAAATCTCAATTTCAAATCATCGCCAATACCGAGTATGCCATTAGTTGGCGTAGGTATACCAAAAGCTACCGGTGCGGTTAAGTCTACCTGTCCTTGTATCACTTGAGATTCGAATGCGGTTTGATTGTTGCAATTGGTACGTGCTCTTAGTTCGTACTGCCCGTTGGCCAAGCCTAAGGCAGCAATATCCCAAGAATAATTCAATTCTGTACCTAAAATCATTTCGATATCGGTATCTCCACTTGTGTGGGCTACATCATAATCTTGCTGATTTTTGTAGTAGGTTCTTAAATTAATCCAATCTGGAGTACCTTTTAAACGGTATTCTAAGCTGATTTTCTGGAAACTGGCGAAACTGGTATTGAAATCTCCCAATTTGATATTCAATGGTCTGGTCTCTATACCCGAGTAAGCCGTATTCCTGTTCATCTGCCAGTTATTAGCTGGTGCCATTACCGTTACTGGCGAACATGCAGGCACAAAACTTGCCGAAACCAACACACTGTCTAATGCGTCGCCATCACACATTGATTGTAGCAGAACCTTGATATTTTTATAATCGAACTGATCTTGCTTTACTTTCTTCAAAGTCGTGGTGTATTGCACCGTTTTACCTGCTGGGATATTGATAACGGTTCCGTTAGGCTCGATATTGATGGCTGCATTATCAGGGTTTGTAGCCTGATCTACCGTTAATAAAAACGATACATCTTTATTGGCTGTGCTGGTATTGCGAAGTTGAAGTACAAATTCTGCATTTCTACCATCAAAAATTCCGGCTACATCTGCCGCTGCAACTGTGATTTCTGGCTTTTCTAAAGCAATAGTGGCTACCGATAATTCTACACGTTGCGCATCTTCAAGTGGTACAATAGTAGCCGATGGGTTGGTTACGTTGGCATGATTCGCATTATAGAAATATGACAACTGCGGTCCTTCATACGGACAAGAAGTTTGTCCACCTTTGGTAATAAAGATTGGTCCGTTTCCGTCAAAAGCGTTAATTACATCAACACTAAACATATTGTTCGCGTCATTATCTTTCAGCGTATAACTTACGTTGGTAGTCTCCTCTTCATCTTCGCCACTAGAATTTCCTGATCCAGAGCCGCTGGTGGTGCTGGTTTCTACACCAAAACCAGTTTCGTTAAATGTTGCTCCAACAGAAGCTACCACAGATTCGTCTAATTGTAACTCATAAGATTGCGAAGTACCAGATAAACGGCCAGTTTGGTATCCTTTGGTGATTTCGCCTACCCCAGCATCGAAAGAGATATTTTCAAAGAATGTAGCATTCAACAAATCTTTCATTTTTTTGCCAGAGGCAGATAAAGCACCCGTTTTTGGATCTTTTAAACTTTCTATAATTGCATTTAAAGATTGCTTTAACTTATCCTTGTCTTTTAATGCCTGATATTTTGTCAACTCGTTATTAAGAATGATTTTTCTCCAAAGGTTGATGGATGATAAATAAGAACTCTTTGAAAGTACACCATTCTGGTTTTCAATCAATGTTCCATCCTCAATTTGCTGAACAATATCTTGGTAACTTGGAATAATCTCATTCAGAATTTGATACTGAGAGTAGACAAACAAAGTTTTTTCTGGCGCTTCGTTAAAGTACATCGCCTTATTTACCCTTGGATATAGGTTGGTTGTTAGCGTTCTTGTACCACTCACGTAGCTCACATTAATTGGAACGGTATTGCTCACTGTAGATGCGGCCAAGTTATTGTAAGTTCCGTAGTACTGGTTGGCAGAAGTTCCAATGTATAAATCGGCATCGCCACCTACAAAACTCGGATCATCACTGGTAGCTATAGTTTGGTTAAAGCTGTACGTGTTGGTTAATGATTTTCCGTTAGTTGACGACTGTGACATCGTAATGCCTGTAGACAAATCATTAGTGGTTTCTGTTTCCATAACTGGCCCCAACATACCACCGCCTACTGTCAGTTTAAAACCAAGCGAAACAGTTGTATTTACATCGGTACCATTACTTTTACTAGAACTGCTCTCTTTTGAAAAACTGAACGTAGAGCCTTTCTCTATACTTGCAGAACTACCAGAACCTGGAGGGTCACGTAAGATGAAATCAGGAATTTGCGGCCCAGCGGTTACGAAAGTTTGCGAACCATCGGCCTCGCCTCCCATCAAAATCCCTTCAGTTTTATATCCATTTACTGGATAATCGGTACCGTTAGATCTGTATATGATCTCAATAGTTCTTTTAAAGCCAGTCGCTTCATCCGTATTTGGCATACCACCTTTAAAAGTGTAAACTAATATACTAGGATCTGTTGATGAAACTTCTAATTTTTCACTGTCTGCTAAGGCCAAATTATTGGTGACTACCAAAGTACCTCCTTCTACCGGAACGGTGGTTACTACAGGTGCAGTAGCACTTGCATCATAGTTTCGGTAAATTTCCTGACCTTGAACTTCAATTTTATAATCGCCAAATTGGCTGTAAACTGGTGTAGTTTGTGCCGAAGTAATGGTATAGTTTACACCATTTACTAAAATGGTTTGATCCGAATTTTGACTCAATATCCTTTGTACAGGCGTAGCAATGTGGGCAAACTTTAATACTTCTTGGTAGGGCTGCCCAGTGATAGTGTCAGTACCCTGAATAAACCTAGGATATTGAACTGGCTTTATAGCGGTGAAGTTGATGACTCTATCCGCATCCAAAATAGGTTGGTTATCTGGATTTATACCACTGTCAAAGTGCACGTCATTCTGCGATAGCATGTAGCTAAGCGGCAACAAAGAAACACGGTACTCACCAGTCTCTATGTTGGTGGGAAAACTTGTTCTATACTCTGGTGTTACACTGGTAGCACCAGTAGGTAAATAACCAAGCGTAAGTTGTGCTTTACCAATGTTATTTAAAGAAGTATAAACGGTTGATCTACTTACCCCGTTAGCATCTCTATAGTTATAGGTCTTCTTTCCGTCGTAACCAAAACCTATGGTTTTATCGGCCTGTGCTGTTCCACCAACTACGCGGCCAACCACAATTACTTTAGTATTATCTATAAAAGTAACAGGTTCATCTCGGTCTTCGTAAAAATCCTGATAAGTATTAGTTACCGTAGTTACGCCATTTACAGTAGAAGAAGTTTTTGCAGGGTATCTTCCATCGTACGCAAAGGTATGCCCATCTTTAGTTAGGGTAATGGAGTGCTGACCAATAGGCACCTGTATTCTAAATCTTCCGTCAATATCTGTTTGTACCGGATTATTATTGGCATCGATAGCCTGCACATTATCAATACTTACAAATGCGCCTGGAACTGGTATTTGTGCATATCTTCTCAGTCTGAGGATATTACCAGCAGCATCTTTCTCTGCCCAATATTCTCCTTTTTGATATTTCAGGTTATCTTTTACATAAGCATTGTAAGCTTCGTTTTCCTTGATATCGCCAGTAATTGCGGCATCTGCCGTAAACGGAAAAACACCCCTACTGTCGTAAACGGCATGTCCGTTAAATACAAAAGAAGATTTATCAACGAAATCAATTTTATTAACTACGGTAGAACCTACGCCCAAAAATGCCAATTGCTGTTTAGGGTTAAATTCATGCTTCCCTAAAGAAGGTACAATGGTAAACGAATCGCCGTTACCTTTATAAGGAATTGCTGAAATCACATAGTTACCAAACTCATCGGTTACGCCCAAAACACCTAGTTGCGCATTGGTTGGAATATTATTGGCAGTATTATCGAATTTAGGTGTATTTGCACTAGTAAACGCCGAATTACTCAGTTTGGCATTATTTCCATGATAGTTGAAACCAGTATGGGCTAAATCATAAGCATAATCGCCAATAGTTTCATTTGCACTAATGTAAGTGTGTAAAAAAGCTTCGTTTCCGTTTAAATAACGACGGTAATCTCTTCTAATTTGTGCTGGTGTTAATGCGGTTTCCCATATCCTAAACTCGTCTAGAAAAGTGTTTTCAGCACCTCCCATTTTTAAGTGTGTCCATGTTTGGGGTTGCCCACCAGCAGTAGTATTTACTCTAACGGTGGCATTGTTAATATCCAATCTTATAGCAGGCAATCCTTTTTTTGCTTGAATTGCTCTCATTTTAGCTCCGTAGGCAGCATTCAATAGGCGTCCATTGATGTAAAAATCAACAGCTTTGTTATCTCTAATTACCGCACTGCAATGAACAAAAGAAGTATTCATATTTTCTATCGGCACCAAAATATCTTCGCCACTATTGTCTATTTCGCCACTAGGATAGTAACCAAACAATGCAAAATAAGCACTTCCTACGCTGAGTTGAATAAACTTTCCAGAGGGTTGCTCGCTGGTCCAGAGTTTTAATGCCATCGTTTCGTTGGCATCACTTTGTAGTGTAAAAAGCGGAATATCTGTTGACCAGCTCGCTACATTTCGTTCTGCTTTTACCCATGCCTGTAAAGTAATTGAATCTTTAAGCGCCTTATGCAACCTAGGTACCGACACATAACCGCCAGCAGGCACATACAACGAACTTCCAAATTTAAGTTGAGCACCAGTAGGATTGGCAGTTACCAATACATCTTTAACGGGATTTCCGCCAGTAAAAGTTACGTTACCGGTAACTACACCCGTAGGATTTCTATAACCAATACCTGTAATATAGGTACTGTATAGTATTTCCAAACCATCCACCTCTACCCCTTTGGCAGCTACTTTATAGCGATAAAGTTTGCCTCCCTCTATGTTGTTATCAGAGAAAGTTCCTGCATCTGCTGGCAGTGTTTTTAGGGCTTTTCCCCAAACTGGATTTTGACTATCTATATCTTCTGAACGATATACAGAGATACTTACGATCTTGTCGCGGTTCATTTTAATATCCCAGTTCAGTTCTATCCTATCACTGAAATAACCTTTAGATACCGTAAAAGCATCCTCAGAAAAAGTATTGTAACGATATCTAATCCCCCATGGGAAACCTAAATCGTTTCTATAATATTGCGTTGGGTTATTGGTAAAAGGTGCATCTTTTACACCCATGTAGGGCATGCCCACCTGTATACCCACGCTTTTAATGGTAATCGTTTTATTTACGCCATTTACTGGTGTGGTTAAGGTAAGCCCGAGATTATCTTTTTGAGAAGAGGCCGAACCGATAAAGGTAGCCACACCCTTCTGTTCTTGAGCTAATAGGGTATTACAGCTTAGTACTATTAAGCATAGTACAAGAATATAATTCTTCATTTGAAAAAATTATTTAGTTCATAAAAAAAGGTTAAAAACCTCCAGAATTATATTTTGATAATATAGTTTACCCCGTAGTTGATAGGGCGAGTTTCTGTGCCGCCAGTATTTGCCGAATTTCCACTAACATTATGTGTATGTGCCCCTGAATCAGATGTGTTAAATTGCCCAATTAAAGCGTTATCTGTAGTAGCAGCAGAATTTTCAGAAGCATGTGCATTGTTACCATCTGCAATATTACCTGATGGATGGGATCTTCTACCTATAAAATGGTTATGTGTTCCAGCTGAATTAGTATTTAAATTAACAGCATGCGCATGCGATGTAATATCATCTTGCTGTAGTGCTTTTAATGCTGGTCCAGTTTTGCCGTTACCAGTGCCCGTTCCACGTAAAAACATGGCTCTTAAGTCTGGTGTAGTCGTACTGCCTAGTAAGGTTTTTAATGCTGCATTGGTAGTGTTATCGGCAAAGGCAGATCCATCACAAAGCAACCAGCCTCTTGGTGCAGTTGTACCTATAAAAGGCATAATAGCACCTGTAGGCACACCGTTTTGTGCATAAATAGAATAAGGAACAGCCTGAAGTTTTTCATTAGAGAAAACCACGCTACCTTGTACCACCTTTAAATAAGCAGATTGAGAACCAATGAGGTTGTACGCAGATTGGTCAATTTCTAATACGTAAGAAAACACTCCGAAATTATCTGTTTTTACATTTGCCGTTCTTGTGGTAATCAATTGTTCACTGTTGCCAGTCCCTAAATAGTACACCGTAAAAGAGAGTGCCAATTGGTCTACATTAGCAATAGCTGCATTGGTTTCGTCGCGGGCAATTCCTTGGATAGAAATACCCGAAGAAGTTACATTCGATTGCGCATAAGCATTCGAAAAAAGAGCACCAACAACTAACAAAAGGAAGTAGAGTTTTTTCATATTTTTCTTCTAATTTTTAAACTTTGGCGTAAAAGAAAATAAAGATTAGAGGAATAGAGAATAACGCCACCAGAATAGCTATATTCGTTACATATTTCGAATATTTGACACATGTTTTTAGACGTAATTTCGCTGCTCGTTGGCTTTCTGTGCCTTTTCGTGGTTCTCGTTATTCTTTTTAATCAAAAACCAAATCGCATTACCAATGGCTATCTAATTACGATCTTGATAGTGGTAGGACTTCAACGTTTTCTTTATGGCATAGAGGCTTTGGATTTCTCTACAAATACTTACAGTCCATTACATATCAAACCACTGCTAGCCTTCTATATTGTACCAGTTTACTATCTCTTTTTCGTGAGACTCATCAACGGTGTTGGCGTGATAAAAAAGGAACTGTTGCATTTTATTTTTCCTTCGGTGTTGATGGTGGTTAACCTAGTATTTGCCAGCTACACTATAAATCGTCTACTTTATCTATTCTATTCTGTTGGTTATTTTGTACTCATATTAGATATGATAAAGAAATTTCTCTATAGAAAAAACCTATCCCTACTTGATAAAATAAGCTACCCTTCAATGAAGAAGTGGATCATTTTAATGCTTATCCTTACGTTTTTATTGATTGTTTATTCTAACTGTATTTCGTTCCAAGATTTAAGTTCTCGAATGGATTTGAGCACATTTTACAGGTATTCTTCCTTTGTATGGCTGGGACTCGTTCTCTATATGTTTAAAAATCCAGTCATCATATTTGGCGAACAGACCTTCTTGAAAAACATCCAATCCAACGAGCACCAAGATTTTCAAATATGGCACCACAAGCCTTTAAGGTTGATAGAAGAAAAGGACAAAGTAGTATATCAAACCATTTCCAAACGTATTGAAGCTATAATTCTAGAAATTAAAATCCTACAAAAATCAGATGTAACACTTTCGAAAACGACATTAAATACAGAAAGTTTGGCCAGGGCTTTAAAAGTGCCAAAAAGGCATCTCGATTTTATATTTAAATACTATTGCCATTATTCTGTTAACGATTTCAGCAATTTGATTAAAGTGAACTATGCACTATTCTTAATTAACGAAGGCTACTTAGAAAAATATACCGTTGCTTCTTTAGGAGAAAAATGTCTATTCAACTCCAGATTTACCTTTTCAAAAAATTTCAAAAAGTTTGTTGGTGTCTCTGTAAGCGATTATGTGGGTCACATGGTGATAGGTGTAGATGCTCAGAACCTTGACCACCTAATCCAGAGAAACGGAACAATCAACTCTGCAACCGTTTAAACCTTATAAAACAAGAAAGCCCTACCGTAAATGGCAAGGCTTATTCTTAATATTGGCTCCCGAAGTCGGATATTTTTTCAATTGTTAAAAAAATATTCAGAATGATAATAAGATGTATCTATTAGATTTTGGCAACATCTTCTATATTTGCGATTAGCCAAAACACCTCCAACACATTATCGTTAAGCGAATTACACTAAAACTTCAAAATATATGATCAACGCTATATTTACCTTTTATTAGGAAAGAAGTTTAGGATTTTGCTGATATACCTTCCATAAAAACTCAGCGAAAATGGTATTTGCCCAAGCAAACCACGATCTGGTAAATTTTGAAGGGTCATCTTTATGGAAAGACTCATGCATAAACCCAGTTCCTGCATGTGTTTGTTGTAAGGTTTTAATACACTTCCGTATCTCGTCCTCACTTTGGCTTGTTAAACCTTGGGCCACCAATCCAATTGGCCAAATTCTATCCAAACCACTATGTGGACTACCTAATCCTTCGCCTGCGCTACCTTTAAAGTAAAAGGGGTTATCCTCAGACAAAAGATATCTTCTGGTATTCTGGTAAATAGGATCATTTAGTTCAACTGCTCCCAAATAAGGTAAAGCCAACAGATTTGGAATATTTGCATCATCCATTAAGTTGTAGCTTCCAAATCCATTTACTTCATAAGCGTAGATGTCGCCATATTTCTTATGATTAACTACAGCATGTAGCTTCAAAGCTTCCTCTACTTCTAATGCTAATGCGGTAAGCTCTGTTGCGAGTTCATTGTTTTTACGAACAGTCTTGAGTATTTCCGCAGCCTGTTTAAGACTTGCTACAGCAAAAAAGTTGGAAGGGATTAGAAAAGGGAAAATTGTAGCATCATCACTTGGTCTAAAAGTAGAACAAATAAGGCCAACAGGTTTTACAGGGTATCCGTATCCTTCTAAAGGCACGCCATCAGTTGCCCAGAATGTGGTACGCTGGAAATGGTAAGGTCCCAAGTTTTCTTTTCGTTGCTGTTCCCTGAATGTGGTTAATACAGCTTTGATCGAACGCTCCCAATCTGCGTCAAAACAGCTGGCATCACCTGTTTCTTTCCAATAATGATAGGCCAAACGGATAGGGTAACATAGTGAATCTATCTCCCATTTTCTCTCATGTGTACCAGGCTTCATATCCGTTTTATCGTCTTTCCATTCGCCCCATTTATTGGGATCGTCATAAAAAGCATTGGCATAGGGATCTTTAAGGATATAAGTGGTTTGCCTGTTAATCACACCAGCGATAAGCGAGCGCAATTTATCGTCTTTTTTTATGAAGCGAAGATAGGGCCAAACCTGAGCGGTACTGTCCCTTAGCCACATTGCATCAATATCTCCGGTAATTACATAAGTATCGGGTTTTCCATTTTTGATGCTAAAGTTTACCGTAGTGTCTAGCGTATTTGGCAAACAGTTTCCGAATAGCCAAGCCAACTCCTTATTTTTAACGTTTTTACTAAACTCCGCAATAGCCTGTTCAATAGCTGGGCTGTTAAAATGACGTTTATCCAATGGAGTTCTCACCTGTTTAAAATCAGGTGAAAAAGCATACGCTTGAGTATCTCCTATATACAGTGCCGCAGTGGCAATTCCTGCATTTTTGATAAAATTTCTTCGTTTCATTTTCTTATTTATATTGTATACTATAACAAGACATTTTTATAAATCTAGTTTCAACTATTCACTTTGGCTTTAAAGTACCATAAAGAATATTTGAAACACCCCGCCCGTTGGGCACCCCTCTAAAAGAGGGGAATCTCGCATATCGAGGTATTGAAAAAATCTCTACCCAAAACAGTAGCTATTAAGGTCTATCATTCTTAGCTACACCGAATGTTTTAGAAGGTTTATTTCCCATTTCGAACTCCAAAGTTCCACCTGCACTAATGCTGTCAAAAGTGATAAACGACTTTGTATATGCCTTCCCATTTAACTTGGCAGATTGAATGTATATATTCTCTTTACTGTTGTTTTTGGCGATAACGGTAAAAGTTTTTCCATCCTTTACTTTGATGGTTGCTTTATTAACCAAAGGACTACCAAAAACATAAACACCACCGGCCGGAGCTACCTGATAAAAACCGAGCGAGGAAAGGATGTACCATGCAGACATCTGCCCTACATCTTCGTTTCCTGAAAGACCATCACGTTTATCGTGGTATAACTCAGAAAGAATATACCTCACTTTTTCTGCTGTTTTGTAAGGCTGGCCAATGTACGGATAGAGGTAAGTGATATGGTGACTAGGTTCATTGCCATGAGCATATTGCCCTATAAGACCAGTAATATCATTAGATGCTTTTTCGCCCATATCTCCTTTTACCACAAACAAAGAATCGAGCTTTGCAACAAATGCTTTCTCTCCACCAAACAAATTGATCAATCCAGGCACATCGTGTGGTACCAACCAAGTATATTGCCAAGCGTTGCCTTCTGTGTAATCATCCTCCATGTGTACGGAATGGAATGGATTAAATGGTTCGCGAAAAACACCTATAGCTGATAAGCCTCTCATGAATTGTGTTTTTTTATCAAAATACTTTTGGTATGATTTTGAACGCTGATTAAAATATTTGGCATCTTCCACCTTGCCCAATCTTTCTGCTATTTTAGCTGCTGCCCAATCTGCTATTGCATATTCTAAACCTTTCGCAACAGTTTCGTAAGTCTTTTCTTTATCATAAGGAATGTAGCCATACTGCTTTAACCAGTTCATGCCTCTGTCGTCTAAAGTGGCTGATTTTTTCATTGCCTCAAAAGCAAGTTCCTCATCAACTTTGTAGCCTTTTAGAATTAAATCTGCCAATACCGGAATCCCTGGATTGCCTACCATACAATCTGTTTCATTTCCCATGAGATGCCAAACAGGTAACTTTCCTTGCTGCTTATAAATATTCAACATCGTTTTACCGATATCTTCCACCATTTCGGGATGTATGATGGTCATTAGCGGATGTGCCGCCCTGTAAGTATCCCACAAAGAAAAAGTGGTATAGTTATTAAACGACTTGTCGTGATGAATTTCCCGATCAGCTCCTCTGTAGTCGCCATTTACATCACCAAATACCGATGGGGCGATCATGGTATGATACAACGAGGTATAAAATAATCTCCTGTCGGCATCATTTTGCATTTCTACCTCAATCTTGCCTAGTTGTCCATTCCAAGCAGCATCTGCATCAGCAACTACTTTCTCAAAATCGCTATGCGGCAATTCTGCCCTCAAATTCATTGCTGCATTTTCTATACTTACTGGAGACAAGGCTACTTTAACCAATAGCGGAGCTGATAAGTTTTTATCAAAATCAACTTTACCAAACACGCTGCGCATCTCCGATTTTTGCGTAGTACTGATGCGTACAGTATCTAGTATGGCGAACTTCTTTATCGGTTGAGAAAATACGGCAGTAAAATAGATACGTTGATCTTTAGCCCAGCCAGTAGAGTATCTGTAGCCCGATATCGTCGTGTCGTTTTCCATTTTGATGAAGGCTTCTGTAGGTTTATCCCAGCCGATACCTCTTTCAAGATCTATTACAACAGCAGGATTTTCAGAAGATTTTGGAAAAGTATAGGAATGAAAACCTACACGTTTGGTAGCAGTCAACTCCACATCAATGCCAAAGCGATCTAGATGAACCGCATAATATCCTGGCCTAGCCGTTTCCTTTTCATGAGAAAAAAAAGAGTATAAACCACTTTTTTGATCTGGCAACGAACCCTTAGCCAATTTTACATCTCCCATAACTGGCATTAATGAGATATCTCCCAAATCGCCAATGCCAGTTCCGCTAAGGTGCATGTGACCAAAACCTACGATCGTTGAATCTGAATAATGATATCCTGAACACCAATCCCAACCATCGGTCATTTGTGTTGGTCCTAATTGTACGAGGCCAAAAGGCACATTGGCGCCCATAAAAACGTGTCCATGGCCATCCGTCCCTATAAAAGGATCTACATATGTAGTAAAACTAGTAGGTTTTTGTTGCTTACAAGCAACAAAAACTACCAGTAAAGCCATCATACACATGCCGCCCAGCCCATATAACTTAGTTGCTTTGAGATGATTTTTCAATTTCATATCATTTATACAATTGAGGTACGTTTTGTAAATTCAATAATTTCGGGGATGTAACCAAAAGCCAAACCCGTCACCGTGTCTGCACAACCATAATATACAGCAATTTGTCCAGTTGCCTCATCATGTAGTGAAGCACATGGAAAACATACATTAGGAACATCTCCCACACACTCGTAATAAGTTTGAGGTGAAATAAGGTAAGGTCCTGAACGGTATTTTACTTTCCAAGGTTCATCAATATCCAATATTGCAGAACCAAAACTATAAACAAAACCATTACATGATTGCAGTACACCATGATAAATCATTAACCAACCTTCGCTGGTTTCTATCGGGATAGGTCCAGCTCCTATTTTAGTACATTGCCATGCACTTTTCTCGAACGCGGCTGGAGACATTACATGACGATGTTTGCCCCAGAAATTCATATCTGGAGATTCGCTATAAAAAATATCTCCAAATTGGGTATGCGAGTTATCGCTAGGACGGCTTAACATGGCGTAACGGCCATTAATTTTACGAGGGAACATCACTCCATTACGATTATAAGGGATGAAGGCATTTTCTAACTGATAGAAATGTTCGAAATCGGTTGTCCATGCCACACCAATAGTTGGCCCGTGATAACCGTTACACCATGTCACATAATATCTATCTTCTATGAAACAAACTCGTGGATCATAACCATACACCCATTCGCCTATCTCTTTGTCATCGCAAATAAACTTTAGCGGTTCTTCTTTAATATTCCAATTGATACCATCTTCGCTAAACCCTACGTGTAAACGCATACGTCTATTCGTATCATCACACCGAAATACACCAGCAAAGGCATTTCCAAAAGGAACAACGGCACTATTAAAAATGCTATTTGAAGTTGGTAATAAATTACGTGGAATAATTGGATTGGCTGAATAACGCCACATTACGTCTTTAGAATTAGCGGGACGATCTTCCCAAGGCATTTGCTGTTTCATTTATGTTTAATTTTTTAATGTTATCTGTTTTTAAAGAGAAGAATTGTTACGTTTTTCGTCAGTATAGGTAAACGGAACAAAATAAGTGATCAAAAATGCTGGTATTGTAGCGAATAGGATGAAAGCAAAGAAGTTCTTATAGCCCAATGTATCGCTCATATAGCCACTTAGCATGCCAGGCAGCATCACTCCGAGATTCATAATTCCAGAAGCAAAAGCATAATGAGCCATCTGGTATTTGCCTGGTGCTATTTGCTGCATCATAAACAGGCTAAGGCCAACAAATCCAAATCCATATCCAAAATACTCGAAAGCTATTCCAGAAGCTATAACCCAACCTTCAGAGGGCTGAAAAATTGCGAATAACCAGTAAACTGCGAAAGGAATATTAAATGTACAACACAGTAGGAATAACGATTTTTTTAATCCTACACGGGCAATGTAGTAGCCTCCCAGAATTGAACCGAGTATGAAAGCAATTGCTCCAAACGTACCATAATAAAGCCCAATTTCCTGTTCAGATAGTCCTAATCCTTGTTGGGCTACAGGTGCTTTTAAAAAAAGTGGCACAATTTTCATGACAAAGCCTTCTGCAAAACGATAAAGAATGATGAAAGCGATGTACCACAGGATATATTTTTTTTCAAAGAAACTTCGTATCACCTCCCAAAGTAACAAACCGCCTTCTTTAAGAGACCGAGCTTCGCCACTGGCAACTCCTCCCACAGGAAGTGCTTTGACATGGTAAACACCTAACAGCAGCATGATTACGCCGCAGATTGTCATGATGATCATCCAAGCGTTTACTGTGCCGAAATGTCCAATTAAATAACCTGCAAGCCAAACTAAACCTCCAGAGGCAACAACTTTTGCTAGATTATAAAAAGCGCCCTGCCAACCAATCCATTGTGCTTGATCTTCTTTACTTAACTCGGTGATATATACGCCATCGGTAGCAACATCATGCGTAGCTCCACTAAAAGCAATGATAAATAACAAGGTGATTGACAAAGCAAAAAAATGAGGTAATTGCAAGGATAAAGCGATTAAACCGAAAACTACACCAGTTACAATCTGTGTTAATACCACAAAAAATTTCTTGGTTTTAAACATGCCTAAAAAAGGGCTCCATAGTGGCTTTAATGTCCATGGAAGTAAAGTTAAAGATGTCCAGAAAGCAATCTGTGTATCAGAAATATCCATGCCTTTAAACATCAATACAGAAACCATATTGAGCACAACAAATGGCAGTCCCATGGCAAAATAAACTGTAGGCACCCATTTAATAGGGGATTTTTTTGGTAACATAGGTTTGTCTTCCATAAATTATTTCACTTCTAGTTTACTGGTTAACCTGATATGATTAGATGCACTACCTATCATTACTGTAAATATTCCAGGCTCCACAACACTTTTAAAATCTTGATTAATGATTGATAAATCTTTAGCTGTAAGTAAAAAAGACAACCTTTGCTCTTGATTAGGTAAAAGATGTACTCGCTTAAAAGCTTTAAGTTGTTTAACAGGTTGTACCACAGAAGCTAATTCATCTTTGAGATAGAGTTGCACTACTTCGTCGCCACTTTTAGCACCTGTATTTTTTAAAGAGAACGATACTTCGAAACTGTCTTTCGCCTTTTGTTCAACTTTAATATCCGTATAATCAAATTGGGTGTAACTTAATCCATAACCGAACGCATATAATGGATCAGCAGACATTTCTACATAATCATGTCCACGAGGATTTTTCTTATTGTAGTATACAGGCAATTGCCCTTCGTACCGAGGAACAGAAACGGCGAGCCTACCAGCGGGGTTATAATCACCAAACAACACATCGGCAACAGCATTTCCTCCTTCTTGTCCTGGATACCATGCCGTAAGTAATGCATCAGCATTTTCGCTTGCCCAATTCATGTTTAAAGGTCTTCCTTGTATGTATACCACAATTAAAGGCTTGCCCGTTTTTTTTAATGCTTTTAGTAATTCTGGTTGTTTGCCTAACAAATCCAGCGTAGCTCTATCGAAACCTTCACCACTTTCCATATCTCCTATGGTTTGAGAAGATACTACCGCTGCCCCAGTTTCTAAGTAATCAGTTTTAAAATCTCTAGCACTAGAACCTCCAACAACTACAACTACCACATCCGATTGCTTAGCTGCCGCTACAGCTTTGTCTATTTCTACATCAGCCGTGTCGCGAATAGCGCAGCCTTTTACATAAGTAATTTGTTGAGGATTTAATTTCGATTGAATACCATTGAGTATCGTTTTAATATTTCCATCCTCTTGTGGCGCTGTATAATCGCCAAGCATATTATAGCGATTATCTGCATTAGGCCCAATAACGGCAACTTTTAAGTTTTTAGCTAAAGGCAATACATTGCTTTTGTTTTTTAACAAGACTATCGACTCCTGAGCTACTTGATGTGCTAATGCGATATGTTCTTTTGTGCGTATACCTATTTTCGCTTTTTTGGGATCTACGTAAGGATTGTCAAACAAACCCATGTCAAATTTCAACTTTAATACCCTATAAACAGCAGTATCAATGGCCGAAACATTAACTAACCCATTCTTTAAGGCTTGTTCCAATTTTGCAAAAGCATTACCTCCTAAATCAACATCTACTCCTGCATTAAGCGCTAATGCGGCAGCTTCTTCAAGACTTCCCGCAATGTGATGGTTTTCCATTAATCCATCTACACTGATCAAATCAGAAATGGTAAAGCCTTTAAAATTCCAATCATCACGTAATAAATTAGTAAGCAATTCTTTATTTGAAGTACAAGGAATACCATCTATAGAGTTATAAGCTGTCATCACAGATAAAGCACCTGCATCTATCGCTTCTTTAAACGGAGGTAAAAAAACTTCATGCAATTCTCTTTTTCCAACAATGGCCGAATTTCCGTTGTGTCCACCTTCTGGTATTCCATAAGCAATAAAATGCTTCAATGTGGTGATGGTACTAAATTCTTTATGCAATTGGCCAGCGCCATTACCTTTGGTGATAGCCGCAGCCAAATGGCCGCTTAATACCTGATCTTCGCCAAAAGTTTCTTCCACTCTCGACCAACGTGGATCTCTCGAAATATCAATCACTGGTCCGTAACTGATATGTCCGCCCTGCAAACGAATCTCCTTGGAAATAACAGTTCCCATTTTTTGCAATAACTCCGTATTCCAAGTAGAGGCCTGACCTATACCTGTTGGAAAAACAGTAGTGCCAATGGCCATGTGCCCATGAGGAGCTTCTTCTGCCAGAAACACTGGAATCCCCAAACGTGTATTTTTTAGCGCATAACGCTGAAGCGCATTCGCAGCTTTGGCGGCAAGTTCGGGGTTTAAACCATTGGATAAAGTTTTTTTAGTCCAAGGATCAGCCCTGAAAACTGCCCAAAACATGCCTGTATGAGTAGAATCGAGTTGCTTTTCATATTTTTTGGAGTGAACAACTGCATTTCCCTTTTTATCATACATTTCCCAACCTAAAGGACTACGCAACTGACCAATCTTCTCAGCTAAAGTCATACGACTGATTAAATCAGATGTACGAACGTCAGAACTTAATTTTGGGTTCTTATATTTAACTTCATTTTGCGCATACAGAGAAAATATCCCTACAGACAAAACAAATAAAAGCGCATATTTTTTCATCAGATATAATTATTAAGGTGTAAGCATTATTTTCAATGGTATTAATGAGCTCGCAAGCTCGGTTTGTTTTTTAACGGTAATGAAGCTATCATGAGCAATATTCATTTCTGTTTGTGAGTGTTTGCTCATGATGGTTTCATTTTCTTATTTTAATTCACGTTTAAACCAACTGTCGGGAATATTTTTTGCATCACAGCCGTCTTTTGAATATTGCAGCAACAACGTATATCCGCCACCACCTTCTACAAAATCTAAACGGAAAGGATGCAAACCTTTCTCTAATGCTACTTGACCGCTTTTTTCAATCGGAGAGTGAGGTCCTTCATTGTCTATCACAAGTCTATCTGCGATGTACAACATACCGCCATCATCACAGGTAAGATTGAAAGTATAAATTCCTGTTTCTGGCACTTCAATATAGCCATTATATTTTAAGCCAAATTGCGGAGCTTTAGCTTCTTTCGGTACTTCTATATTGTTTACCAAAAATTGCTGGTCTGGTTTACCTGATATCTTGGCTACCTTATCTATAGCTTGATTATAGAAGTCACAAGACAGGCCACCCTCCAATTTTCCAGCAGGCTTTATTGTAGGTGCAAAAGTTGATTGCTTATAGTTAACCGTATAAATATCTCCTTTAGATTGAGCTCCTCCAGTACTGAAAAGAGCAAATTTCAAACTAGTTGGTTTATTGATCATCAAAGAGTTTCCACTTAAAACAGGTGATTGGGTTGTAGGTGTACTACCATCTTTTGTGAAATGTATATTTTTTCCTTTCAGCGGATTTTTAACTTCCAAAACAGCATCTTTTACAAAGACACTTTCTAAGGCAAAACCACATAAATCTGGTAAGCGATAAGCAACCTTCATTTGATCCAATACAGGATAATGAGCTAACAAGCGATTACTGTAATCCTCAAACTTGTCCTTATTTGTCCATAATCTTTCTGACAAAGCTGTTAAACGAGGGAACAGCAAAAAGTCTGCTCTATTTTCTGAAGGCACTTTTTCTGCCCATAGATTAGCTTGTGCACCTTTAATTAGATGGGTTTTATCCGCTGGAATATCATCATAAATCACCTTCATGTTATACACGTTCCTCAGCGAACTTTTATCCGGAAAAAAATCAAAATAGAGCGGATTAGTAGGTGACATAATCACCGGATGATTATTTTGTACTGCTTTTAATGGTGCGCCAGAAACCCATCCTCTCCAGTACATCACCGTAATATCTGAGTTTATTTCTCCTTCCAAAGCATCATCCCAAGCTATAGCTTTCTTCCCTTTCTTTTCTACCATTTCTTGTATGCGATGTACAAAATAACTTTGCAATTCGTGTACATCCTTCATCCCCTCTTTCTTCATCATCGCTTTACACAATTCAGATTTCTCCCAGCTGGTTTTATCTACTTCGTCGGCCCCAATATGAATGTATGGAGAAGGAAAAATGGAGATAACTTCATTCAATACATTCTCTACAAAAGTATACACCTCCTCTTTACACGGACAAAGCGGTGTAGAGAACAACTCGCCCCAGCCAATTTTTCCATCAACCAGTTCAGGAAAAACCGATATAGCAGCCATCATATGTCCTGGCATATCAATTTCTGGAATAATTTCTACATGACGTTCTGCCGCATAAGCTACCAATTCTCTCAATTCTTGCTGCGTATAATATCCACCATAAAGCTGCTTGCCGTCTTTTACTTTGATAAAACGAGGGTCTATCTCGAAATCAGGGTTCTCTTTTGCCAGTTCCATACATACACTGTCTTGATTATTGAAAGTACGGTAAGCACCCTTTTCTGTTAACGCTGGATATTTTTTGATTTCTATACGCCATCCCTGATCATCCGTAAGGTGAAAATGAAATTTATTGATCTTATAAAAAGCAAGTCTATCGATGTGTCTTTTAAGGTAGTCTATATTGAAAAAGTGCCTCGATACATCTAGCATCGATCCTCGCCAACTATAAGCTGGTTGATCATTTATACTAAGTGCTGGTATTTGTTTTTGACGAGCTCCAATTTGATTAAGCGCCATCAACTGGTGCAAAGTTTGTATCGCGTAAAAAATGCCAGAAGGAGTAGCAGCAGCAATGGAAATTAAATTTGGTTTAACCTGAAGCTGATAAGATTCTTCGCCTTTAACATCCGCAGACAATCTCAATTCTATACGTGATGCACCTGATTTTGCAACTGTCTCTATTTGATAAGAAGATAAAAGAGAACGAAGATAAGATATCTCTTTATTCAATTTCTGCTCACCCACAACATGAATTCTTGAAGGGAACACAAAATTTCCCTTCAGTACAGAGAGCTGCTGAGGATAAGGAATTAGGTCATAATTGTTTTGCGAGAAGCCTTTTACAACTACAAAAAGCAACACAACAACTGTAAGTTTAATATTCTTAAACAACATAAAAATGGGTTTAGCAATGATTTATTATTATTCGGGCCACTTGGAATTAGTAATATTCTTTTCTGATAATTTAGAAGGATTAATTTTTACGTATTTGATTTTTTTTCTACGCCATGTGTAAACGATGTGAACAGTATCATCGTATCCTTGTATGACCGATGGATACGAATATTCTCCAATAACAGCGTCTTCTAATATTGCGGCTGCCTTCCAAGTAATACCGTCATCAGAAATGGCTACATTAAGTGGTGTACGGGCTTTTTCAATATAGGCACTCTCTTTAGCCCCAACATGATTGTAAACTAACAAATGTTTTCCATTGCGAAGCGTTACGGCATCTGTACCCGAATTGTTATTTGGAAGATATAATGCTACAGGATCACTCCAAGTTTCACCATTATCAGAAGAGAAAGAAGAGATAAGATGTTCGTTTTGAGAACGGCAAACAAGTTGTAAACGTTTATCCCTAAGTTTTAAAATACTTGGCTGAATAATATTCCAAGGCTTACTGTTAATTACGGATGTTTTCCGCCAAGTTTTTCCTCTATCTTCGGTTATTTCTACATGTACCTGCCAACCATTGTTCTCTGTACTAGAAGGACAGAGCAACTTATTGCCCATCAGTTCTGGTTTGTTCTTTATAGGCCCTAAAAACCCTTTGGGTAAATTTTCAGGAGCAGACCAAGTTAACCCATCATCAAAAGAACGAATCAAATGTCCAGACCAATCCTGAACATTTTTACCAACTTTATAAAATAACAGCAGCTCTCCATCTGGATAATAAAACAACACAGGGTTATAACAGGCTTTTCTTAGCGTGTCGTTCACCACTCCATCTGCTACTTTCACGGGAGGTGTCCATTTATTTTTTACTTGCTTACTTACATAAATATTTACGTTCTTGTGCCCTTCGTGTTCCCCTCCAAAAAATGCCGTAATTAGTCCTGATTTTGTTTCCACTATAGTTGCAGCATGTACAGAGGAAAAAGATGCAGTATCATAAATAAATTCATCCACTAATATCCCTTTTCTCCAGCTAGAATCCTGAGCGTATGTAACCTTTGTTGTTATCAAAAAGCTTAGTAAAAACATTAAATGAATACAGGCATTTTTCATTACTTCTACAATTATTCTTTTAACGATGCTTTATTTAAAAATTAACTACTTTAAAAGTCCAATCTCTGCAATGAGATATTTATCTGAAGAATGAGCCAACTCCAATGGTTCCAGTTTGATGTAACGTCCTTTTACAGGATTTTCAAAAACCTGATTTTGCCTAATGGGATTATTACGGATATTATTAAACATGGCATTAGTTTTCAACGCTTTCCAATTTTTACCATCGCTACTCACCAAAAAATTATAACGAGTAATATTAGGAGCAGCTACCTTATTTTCGGGCACATAAAAAAATCCTTTAAAGTTATTTTCAACTCCTAGATCAATGATAATCGGCTCCTTGAAACTTACAGCGATTGAAGATCCTTTACCATCTATAATTTCAGCAGCATTGCTAAGCGCAGGAGACAGTACTTTCCATTTATCCACTATTAAATCTCCTTTTTCACTTACAACTTGTTGCTTTGCTTCCTTAGGCAAATACGCCTCTTGCAAATGGTAAACGCCAACATTGTTGAGCACTGGGCATGCCAAAGACTCCAATATGTTTAGCCTTAATTTATTGGTTTTACGAGTTTTAAATCTGATGATACGCTTGTAACCAATAGTAGTTGCTTTGGCTACCTCTTCCCATACATTTTTGTTAGCGTTCCATACCTCTATATTAAAACGAGCAACACGTTGCCCCAAAGGGATATACTCTTGCAATACTACTGTATTCACATCCACACTACTACCTAAATCTATTTCTACAGCAGCGGTAAGTACATCATCATCTGTTGCCCAATAAGAATCAGAATCACCATCTAACAAATTTGCAGTGCCATATTCCTTACTATTGCCTCTTACGGTTTTTGAAATCGCTTTTTTATCAGCTGCCAAATTCTTATCGAAAGATTGATCCAAAGCCTGTTTCACCTCCATTAAACGAAGTGAATCATTAGCATGGATTAGCCCTCTCCTATCTGCTGGAACGTTAAGCAACAGGTTAGAATTACGACCAACCGAAGCAAAGTAAATTCCTAATAAGTCATCTAAAGATTTTACCTTCTCATCTGTAGCTTTACTGTAAAACCATCCCGGACGGACAGAAACATCCGTCTCTCCTGGCACCCAAGCTGCACCATATCTATTCCCCGAATTCAAAGTATCTAAGGCAGGAGAACGGCCAGGTTCAAAACCTTTCACATTCAGTCGCGACCAATTTGTTTCGCCTGCAAAGCCAGCTTCATTTCCTATCCAACGGCAACCAGGACCGACATCACTAAATATAACTGCATTGGGTTGATGTTTATACACGGTACTTCTAAACAAGTCCCAGTCGTATTCCTGCCGCTTACCATTAGGACCTTCTCCATTGGCACCATCAAACCAAACCTCAAACACATCGCCATAATTAGTTAACACTTCTGATAAAGTTTTAGCGAAAATCTGGTTGTATTCTGGTGTGCCGTAAGCTGGATGATTACGATCCCAAGGCGAAAGATATACGCCAAATTTAAGACCATATTCCTTACAGGCCGCCGAAAGTTCTTTCAGCACATCTCCCTTACCATTTTTCCAAGGGCTTTGCTTAACCGTATGTGTACTATATTTACTTGGCCAAAGGCAGAAGCCATCATGGTGCTTAGCGGTGATAATAATTCCTTCCATTCCCGCAGCTTTTGCTGTTGCCGCCCATTGACGGCAATCCAATGCAGAAGGGTTGAAAATTTTTGGGTCCTCTTTTCCATTTCCCCATTCCATATCAGTAAATGTATTTGGACCGAAATGGACAAACATGTAGTACTCCATCTTTTGCCAATCTAACTGAGGTTTAGAAGGAATAGCGCCATACGGTTGAGGAGGAGCTACCGAGCCTATGTTCTTACATGAAAAAAACACAGCTGTAAGTAGTGCCAAGCTAAACAGGTATACATTTTTATTATTCATGATACTCATGCTATATTATTTCAACTTATTTAAAACCGGAACTTTGGTAGTACCGACAACTGTTTTCAATTTATCGTTGATCTGTTCAAAAATTATAATCTTGTTTTCTCCCCTTTTGAGCCATACGCCTGGTACAAACAAAGTTTGCTGAGGCCCAACTTGCCAGTAACGACCTAAGTTTTTCCCGTTCACAAAAACAATCCCTTTGCCCCAATCTTCCATATTAAGAAAAGTATCTCCTACTTCAGAAAGAGTAAAAGCACCTTCATAAAAAGCTGGTCTTCCTTGTAATGCTTTAGCCTTGGTCTCTCCTACGTTATAAACATCAGATTTTGATAGACTCTCCAATACAGGAACTTGATCCATAGGCAATTTGTACATTTCCCAGTTACCCTCAATCCCTATGTTATTGATAGTAATTGGCGCTATAATTCCCTTTGTGTTGTGAACAATTTCGGCCCCATAATTAATTCTACCCATATTTTCCACTAAAATTTCAAGTGTAGAATTAAATGGAATATCTACTGTAATGGAGTATTGGTTGTAATACCTATTCAGCTCGCCTACCTTTTCTCCGTTAACATATACAACGGCATAATCACGTAAACCTGGAACATTTAATTCCCCAGAAATGGGTTGGTTGAACTTTCGAGAATATAGTACATAGCCATATCCCTGATTCAGTTGTTCGAAAGTAAGTGGCTTATTGTGCTGAACAGCTTTCTGCTTTGCCAGAACATTTAAAACATCTGCTACTTTAGTTAATTTAACAGCTGGTATTTCAATTACTTTATGAGGTGCAGGAACGGATGGAATACTGTATTTTGCATATTTTTTAATTACGTTACGCAGCGAATCAAACTTAGGTGTTACCCAACCAGCCTCACTAATGGGAGCATCATAATCGTAACTTGTAAGATCGGGCTGAATGCCATGTTTTTTATCATAATTGGCGCCACTTGTAAAGGCAAAGTTTGTTCCTCCATGAGCCATATATAAGTTAAAAGATATATCATTTTGCAGATATTCTTCTGTTTTACGAGCAATGATAGACGCATCTATAGCAGGATGTGGTTCTGCCCAATGCGCTAACCAACCAGGGTAAAATTCGGCAACCATATAGGGCCCTTTACCATTATGATATTGATCAACTGCTTTTTTTAGGTTGGTGATATTTCCCTCTCCATTTGCCGTTGGCAGCACGCCATCAATAGCTCCTCCATCAAATAACCAAGTTCCATCAGAAGTAAAAAAAGGAACATCAAACCCAACTTCAACCAATTGATCTTTTATTTTTTGGTTATATTTTCGATGTTGCTCTAAGGGAATATCTTTTCGCTGAGACGCATAAGAACCAAACTCGTTCTCTACCTGTATCATCACAATCGGTCCGCCTTTTGTAATTTGCAGATCACCGATTTCTTGATATAAACGTTTGATATAGTTCTTTGTAGCAGCTAAGAATGCAGCATTATCGCTACGCAGTTCGAGTTGATCTACTTTTTGCAACCACCACGGATAGCCACCAAACTCCCATTCGGCACAAGCGTAAGGTCCTGGACGGAGGATCACATTCAACCCTTCTTCGCCAGCGATTTCAATATAACGACGTAGGTTTTTATCTTCTGAAAAATCCCACTGACCAGTTTCAGTTTCATGTGCGTTCCAGAATACATAAGTAGCAACAGTATTTAATCCCATCGCCTTCAACATCTTGAACCTGTGACGCCAGTATTGATGAGGAATACGGGGATAATGCATTTCTCCCGAAATGAGTTGAACAGGCTTGCTGTCGTAGAAAAAATGTCCTTCTTTTATCTCGAACGTATGTTTTTTCTGAGCATAACCTTTAGAAAAACTGGTCAGAAATATAGATATAAGAGTAAGTTTAAGAATTAACTTCCTGTTCATTAGTTTTTTGGTTATTTATGCTTCGATAACATCCCCAACCCACCGAGAGTGTGTGAGGTACTACCCTATTGATATATTAAATACAACTAAAACAGTTGCAATACTAAATGATGAAAATGCGATTACTTCTATCTGCATTCACTATAATGTTTTTCTTCCGTTGCACATAATTTTGAAACATTGAAAAAATGTCTTAGGAAAATTGACAAAAGACAACACTGGAGAGCTGCCATTCCAAATATGTTGCAAAGAAAAAGAGGCTGTCTCAACATTATAAATGCCACGCTGAATTTAAATTCAGGGTATCCTAAAAATAGGTTTTTTGGCTTTTGAGACAGCCTCTCAGCAAGAATTTTATATACTACATTCTTATATGCATCAATTTGACTAATTATTGTACATATACACCTAATTCAGAAATTCCTCGCTGACTGGTAGATGACCAAGTTACTACCAAGCGGAAATATCTAGCTCTAACGGTTTTGTAAAGACCAATATATTGATAACCTGAAGCATTTGTCATCGTTGTATTTGTTCCCGTACCTAACTCCTTATAGTTTACACCATCATCACTTACAGAAACAACAACATTACTGAAAAGAAAACCAGTTGCAGCCCTATAAGCGAACAACCTAAACCCACCGATAGTCTTTGTTTCCATCATATCAACATTAAGTGTTAAAGGATGTACTGCAAATCCCCAACGGGTTGCTACATTATTGTCAAACATTTGCGCTAAGGTCGTTCCAGTAGTAGGTGTACCACTAGCTGTAATTCCCCATGTAGAATAATTGGTAACAAGCGCTCCAAACATTCCGCTTGCAGGCACATTAGGCTTAACAAGTACTTCTTTGGTGTTAATAACAATGTACGCTGTCTGATAATTTGTACTAATTTTCGCCGAGTTATTTGAGATAGACGATAATTTAACAGGAAGCAGATAAGCTGCAGCAGTTAATTCCGCAAATTTGCTCGGATCTACAGAAACTAATATCTGATCTGACGAAATGCTACTACCCTGTTCTATGGTAGCCGACATCTTAGTAAGCGTGACAACTCCGCTTGGCAATTGCTCATACGAAACATTATTCGCTGCGTTGTAAGCTGTTACTAAAGAATTATCAATTTCTGCATTCACAGTAACTGCACTACTAACCGGTTTGGTAGACTGTACTGGGAACTTAGCTAGAATATCGGCATTACTAGTAGAACTTTCCACAGTATGCTGGATAGTATACGTAAAACTATTTTTAAGATTTACCAGTGAACTGCGTCCCTCAGAATTGATAAATATCCTGTTTTCAGTATCCCCTGTAACGTCAAAAGTTTCTTTTTTGCTACATGATTGAAATACAGCTACTACAGCAAAAAGTGAAGCTATTATACACCTGCTGTTTAATGAAATATTTTTGTTCATCATAATAAATTTAAAGTTATCAACTTATTGACTGCATTTATTTACACCATCAAATAGCCAAGCCACAGAAGAACTCTTGTTAAATGGGTTTAACGTACCATTTCCTGTATTGTCCCTAACGGTTTTAGACCAGTCCATATCATAGCCATTTCCTGTAGCATCCTTAAAGATAGAACCAGTACCTTCATTGAATTTCCAATAAGCAACCAAGCCATTAGATTTAGGATCTACACCGCATATACCTAACTGCAATTCGTTAGCTGTTAAAGCTCTATTCCAAACACGGGCTTCCGCGATACGGCCGTTAAAGTACTGTCTTGCTGGATAGTTCTCCCAAGACATCCCTAGTTCAAATCGCTGGAATACAGATGCTTTATTCCCGATCAGTTCCACGTCTTTTACACCGTCAACATACATCACATATTTTTTACCATCAAAGGTTAAAGAAATGGTATACCATTGACCAAGATTGAAACGTTTAGCAGAAACTACACTTCCACCTGGACTAACCCATTGTAAAGAGTTAATATCCTGACCATTTTCTCCAAACCTAAGCATATTCGATGCAGACTCATCCTTAGCTGTAAAGCTACACAAGCGACTAATTGGCTCGGGACTAGTATGCCAAGCATTCACATAACACTTAATTTCATAAGTATAATTAGGCAAATTAACAGCCTTGTTATCTTCAAATATGAAATTACTATACAAGTTAGTATTATTCATGTTTAATGAATTGAAGGTGATTACCCTCGACACTCTTAAAAATATAGTCTTAGAAGGTTCTAAAATATCAATCTTAGCTCCTTCTACACTTTTAATGGTAACAGGAATAACATAAGTACGCCCATCTACAAAATCTGCTGTAGATACAACCCTAACAGTGATGCCTGTTGAAGCAGCACTACCGGCCTTGATTACTCCCTGCGATCCATCTACTTGTATTGCCGAAGCTGGAATTGGATAGAAGCTGGTGCTGTGTTTGCGGTTATATTCTTCTACCAATGAATTATCAACTGCAAAATTCACTGTCACATCTTGTTCAACTTTATCTGTAGTAGATGCAGTTACGGTATAAGATGATGGTGTATTTTCTACCACAAATCTTGTAACAGGATTACTATCTGTACCAGTTACGAGTATCACATTTTTATTGTAATCAAAATCCTTACACCCTGTTGTGAATAAAAATGAGCACAACAAAACCAATAGGCTCAATTTTAAATTAAATTTCTTTTTCATATCTATTCAATATAATTGTTTATCTATTTTTGAATGGTAACCATGGGCATTAGTGCACCGCTGGATTCATGATCTGAATAGCCTTCCTGAACTCATTATAAGGTATACCTGAAGATGAATAATAATTTCTTCCCAAGAAGAAAACTCCAACTCCTCCTTTACGACCAGTTGCAGGTTGCCACCTTGCATAATCAAGTAGCCTACCTCCAGTAGCATAAAAAACACCAAATGTCTCACAATAAATCATCGTTTCATAAGGGAAACCCGCTGGGTGATATATTCCTCCAGTCTGATTAGAATAAGATTGACTAACAAAGTAATCACAATAAGGTATAATCTCTGTTGGTGGGTTACTATTGAAAAAATCAACGATCAACAATTTACTAGGATCTTTTCCTTTAGGACCAAACTCTTTGCTAAGTTCGTTGATCAATTTTACCAGATTAGGACCATTCCAACCTTCCCAATCTACATCTACCCCATCCAGACCTGGTTCGACCACTTGTTTCACAATCCATTTTGCATAGGCCGCCATAGTAGCATCGCTAATGTTAGCACTACCAGCCATGTCATAATCTACGCCATCTACTGTAAACTTATGTCTGTAGTGGGAAGCATCTGCGTGCATCACAAAACGTGTTCCCAACTTTTCTTGGGATATCTTCATATCTTGATATGCCAGCGGGTGAGTATCTTTTGTTGGGATGCCCATCCAAAGGTTTACGATATCAAGACTATCAGGCAAACCAAGGATTCGCTCTCCCCAAGACGCTGGATACTTAGTACCAGACACACCTTCTACTGGAGACCATGCTTCATAATAAGCATAACTGATTTCATGCTTGCTTTTCTTAAACTCACGTAAGTTTTTATAATACTGCTCATCGTAAGTTTTTAACTTCTGAACTTGCAAAGCCTCTACTTCTGTATCGCAACCTGTAAATAACAACGAAGCAAACAAAGTGAACAGCAACATGCCAAATATTTGAATTTTAGTTTTTTTCATCTTACTCAAATTTATTGTTGAATATTCGATCATTTCTTGTCCCACCATAATTTAGTACCGCCGTTATCTTGTCCACCAAGTTTAGATACACCAACCTGCACTCCAGCACGATTATTATTGTACTCTGATTGAGGAAAAGGAATACGTCGAACCTGCGTAGCGGTATTAATGGTCCCATTACTGCTATTGGTAACAACAGGAAGCAATTTAGGGTATCCTGTACGTCTAAACTCCGCCCATCCCTCTGGCCCATCAGGATACATTGCGATCCATTTCTGAGTGATGATACGCTCTAGATTAAGCTCGGTAGAAGCCGCAGGATTCCACGCTACCGTAATGGTACTTGGTTGCGTTGCATTAAAACTAGATCCATCTGCATTATCTGTGAAAGCCCTTGGCGTATTGGTTGCATTAGCAATGTAAGTAGCTGCCCCAGCTACACCATTTTCTTCAAATGAAGTACTAATTCCTCTTTCGTATAGTTCTTGAGCTGTACCACCCATAGACCATCCTCTAAGCGCTCCTTCTGATCTCAGAAAATAGGATTCTGCAGCAGTCATCCAAACGATTTCGGTAGAGCTCTGATTCATATTCAAACCAGAAATCCTGGTTGGATCTACATACCTCGTCCAAACAGAAGAAGTAATACCTAAGCGTACACCATGATAACCACCATCACCTGTAGCTTTAGTAAAGTAAGCTGCTAAACGAGGATCATTATAACCATTCATGTAAGCATCCATAGAGGCGCTCATACGGGCTTCCCCTGCATTAAACGTAGTCGAAATTTCGAATAACGGATGGTAATACACCAAGTCAATCGAATGCTTTAAAGAGGTTCTATCGTTTGTTGAGGTAATTACACCTATAGGGTTATTGATAGACTTTTCAGCTTCTATTTTTGCTAAACTAGGATTAGCATAAGCTATACGCATAGCCAAGCGTAAGCGGAGTGAATTAGCAAATTTAACCCATTTGGTTGCATCCCCAGCATAAACCACGTCGTACTTTGGCAAAATTGTAGCCCCAGGATTACCTTGTACGTAGTTGGTCAATACATCAATAGACTCGTCTAACTCGGCAAAAAACTTGGTATATACATCTTCCAATCCATCGTAATTATTTCTTAGTGTACCAGTTCCAAAATTGACGTATGGAATTGGTCCATAAGCATCAGCAACGCGGTGCATCGCTTCTACCTTAACTACAGTTGCCAAAGCAGCCACCTGTGGGCGTTGTTGTTCCCTTGCTATTTTAACAACTTCTTGCCATGCGGGCATTACACCTACAAATCCGGAAGTAAAAGTCTTTTCTATCCAGCCTGTTATAAAATTATAAGAGCCATTGTGTACACCTCCGTACCAAGTACCTGTTGGAGCAATATATCCCGAATACAAATCGCTGGTAAGCCCCTGTGCAACCTGATAGTCACTCGTTTGATTGCTTCCTTCTCCTGAACCATCTTTAAACAAAACAACATTCTTTTGCATCTGCGCAAAAAAAGCACCTGTTTTAAGATCATCATAAGTCATAATCAATTCCGTAGCATCATGCTGATTGGTATTATATTCTTCAAATTTGCTACAAGATGAATTGAATAATGCCAGTGAAATACATGAAAGGAATAGCTTTCTCCTCAATGAGAATATTTTATCTATTGTCATCATTTCTTTTATTAAAATAATTAAAACTGAACCTTTACAGAAAAACCTAGGTTACGAAGGCTTGGCTGCATGAAATAATCTATCCCTTGATAGTAAGTTGATGTATTCGCAGTTAATTCTGGATCAAAAGGCGCTTTGTTATAAAGGAAGAATAAGTTTCTACCTACCATAGATACATTCAAACCTTTTATCGTTTTGGTCCATTTTTCTATTGGAATATTATACCCTAGAGAAAGCTCTGCCAAACGCACATTCGTAGCGCTATAGGTGTACATAGAACCGATACCCGAAGAACCACCACCCACAGTTTGGTAATACTCTCTCGCAGGAATTCTGTATCCATTTACTAACGCACCTCCTTGGTCTCTTGCATCAGCAGAAGCTTTGGAAGCACCAAAAGCATCTAATACCGCCTGTGTATTTGAAACCACAATACCTCCAACACGACCTGTAAATAAAAATCCCAGAGAGAGACCATTCCAATCGAAACTATTGTTCCAAGCTAGATTGTACTTAGGGTTAGTATTTCCAGCACGCACAAAATTATTTGCGTCGGCTACCACCACTTGGTCTGAAGGATGTACATAAATCGCTCCATGCTCATCCGTTCTCAAGGTATTTACATAGATATCACCCATTGTACCGCCTTCTTTTAATATCATCCTGTAACTTGCCGTTCCACCCTTATTTACCTCAGATAAGCTAATTACCTCCTGAGTTAATGGATTTACCCAACCTGGTAACAATGCAATGATTTTATTCCTGTTAAGGGAGTAAGTTACACCTGTAGTCCAGTTTAATTTACCAAACTTGTCGCTGTAACGGGCAGAAACCTCAATACCTTTATTGTCAACTTGTCCAGCGTTTACAATTACACTGGTGAAGCCTGATGAAGATGATAAAGTTGGCTCAAAGAACTGATTATAGGTACTTGATTTATAAACCGTAGCATCTAATTTCAGCTTACTCTTAAACAACATCAAGTTAGCTCCAGCTTCCCATGATTTTGTTCGCTCTGGTACCAAATCTGTATTAGGCATTCTCGTTCTAGTGTTTGGCAACCTACCACTCAACAAGTAAGTAGGTATAGTTAAGAATACATTAGGCTCATTTCCAACTTCAGAATAAGAAACTCTTAACTTCAAGTAAGACAAGGTATTGCTCTTAATTGGAAAAATATCTGTCATGATACCCGAAAGACCTACCGTTGGATAGAAAAATGAGTTAACATCTGAGCCAGCCAGTGTAGAAGCCCAATCATTACGAGCGGTTACATCTAAGTAGGCCATGCTTTTATAACCTAATTGCGAACTCGCAAATACAGCGTTTTTTTGTCTACGAAATCCTGACTGGCCATACTCTGACGTAGTCCTATTCACGTTTGCGGATGTAAATAAGTTAGCTACACCGTGTAATCTTCCGCCAAACATATCCTGAACATGCTTAACATCCTCTATACTGGCACCTATATTGGCTGTCAGGCCAAACATATTATCGTTAAAATTTTTATTAATATTTAATAACGCCTCTCCATATACTTGACGGGTGCTAGTTCCGTTTAATGAATAATAACCATTGTCTGACGCAAACAAAGTATTGGTCGAAGCATAGTATTTCTTTTCAAAACGATCATTGCTCTTATCTATCTTAGCACGAGCACTTAAATTGATCCAATTAGCAAACTCATACTTAACAGACCCATTAGCCATGTAACGGCCTTTATCATTCATAAACAAATTACGTTCGGTCACCCAGTATGGGTTTTGCATAGATAAACCTTGGTCACCATAAGGCCAAAATTGCGTTTGAAAATTTCGCGTAGCATTATAACGCTCAAAGCTTTTTACTTTCGCAAAATCATCGCCCGCAGGAAAAAGATAGATGGCAACTAATGGATTGAAATACAGACCTTGCGAAATCATGTTCTGTTCTTTCACATTACTAGTCATAAAGCCAAGATCCATGGTCATCTTATCATCAAGAAATTTTGAAGTATTGCGAACAGAGAAATTTAATCGTGTATAGTCGTTATTATGAATAATTCCTTGGGCGTTTACTGTACCTGCAGAAAAATAAGTTTGATTTTGAGCAGTTCCAGTAGACAAACTAACTGAATTTGTAACGTTCGATCCAGTCTGGAAAAAATCTGATGGATTGTAATTTGAAGGTGTAGCAAGTTTATCACCCCAACTGTAGTAACTTCCCTGTTCCGATGGCCCGTAGGTATTCTGAAATTCAGGTAAAATCAAAGGACTAGAAAAAGTGGTACTATTTGAAAGATTAAGTGACAATTTTCCCTGAACACCCTTTTTAGTGGTAACCAAAACAACACCATTAGCAGCAGAGCTACCATATAATGCAGCAGCAGAAGGACCACTTAATACAGAGATACTTTCGATATCTTCTGGGTTGATATTGGAAATACCATCTCCAGTCTGTCCTGCTCCAGCAAACACTCCTTCAGGTTGCGTGGTTGATAAATTAGGCATTGGTACACCATCGATCACGTAAAGCGCATTGTTATTACCGGAAATAGATTTCACCCCCCTCATAATCACACGAGATGAACCACCAACACCAGATGAAGAACTATTAATGGTCACACCGGCAACTTTACCATTCAGGTTGTTAACGAAATTGGCATCAGAAACCCTGTTAACCTCATTTGCGCTCAGTTGTTGCACATGGTAAGAAAGTGATCTTGCCTCTTTCTTAATACCTAAGGCGGTGACAACCACTTCCTGCATTACAATTTCAGAACTTTGAAGCGTAATGTTCAAAACAGTTTCTGTTCCTACAGGCATCTCTAATGTCTTCATACCTATATACGAAATCACTAAAACTGAATTAGCAGAAGGAACTAATAAGCGAAAATTTCCATTGACATCTGTTAGGGCTCCTCCATTGGTACCTTTTACAGCTACAGAAGCACCACCTATAGGCACCCCCTTATCATCCTTAACCACTCCCCTTACCTCTTTTTGCTGAGCAGGAGCTTCTTTTTTAATAATCAGGATGTGATTACCGCTCATTCTTGTTTCAAGGCCTACAGGTTTTAGCACCTTTTCTAGTGCATCCTTAACTTTGATATCTTTCCCAGAGATACTGATTTTTCGAGTTACATCAACTTCTTCGGCATCAAAGAAAAAAGAATAGGATGTTTGTTCTTTGATACTTGATATAACTGTTGAAAGGGGCTGGTTGTTGATATTCAGCGACACACGGGCGTCTTGTGAATATACAGATGCTACGGCCGCAAAAACTTGGGCGAACATCAAAAGTACGGTTACTTTCATTGTCTTTATAATACCGCGATGACAATTTTTTAGCAATAAATATCTATCACAGTGTATTTTTTTGTACATTATGCAAAATAATTGAAGTTTAGACGAATTAAGTTTATTCTATTTTTGAATCGGGGGATACTGAGAATATTCTCCGATTCTTTTTTTGTTTGGTTGGTATTTCTTTTCTACATGTTCATAATTAGGTTTTAAATGGTTTATAATGTATTGGTTAGAATCTTTGTTTCGCAAACGAAACTTTTGTATGCTTAATAAATAACTATTTGACGCCCTTTTGTCTTAAAAGAAAATTCTCCTACTTTAGACATAATCCCAAGAATTTCTGCAAGAGATTCATTTTGAACAAAGTCCCCCGTAAATTTCTTACTCAGAACAGCTTTATTCATTACTGATATGTCTACGTTAAATACACGCTCAAGTTTAGAAACGATCTGTTCAAATCTTTCATTTCTGAATATAAATTTCGAATCTTTCCATGCATATTCTTTCTCTAAAGTTTCATTCACTGAGTGAAATTTACCTGTTTCAGTTCTATAAGCAATTACATCATCAGGCTTCATCATCACCGACTGACCATTAACAGAAATTAGTTCTACAGCACCTCTAAATAAAGCTACTCGAGTCTCTTCTTTGGGATAACTAGACAAGTTAAAAGATGTACCATGCACTTTTACATCTATAGACGATGTTTCGACAATAAAAGGCTTCTCCTTATCATGAGCTACATCAAAAAATGCCTCACCTTCTAATTTAACCCTCCTATCTTTCGTGCCGAAATTTTTACTGACCCTAAGATTAGTTGCCGAATTAAGCCACACCTCTGTCCCATCAGGTAAAATAGTTTTTGATTTTGATCCTTTATCGACAGCAAAAACGGTTTCAACAGCTGTATTATTTCTAAGTCCAGCTACATATTGACCGATAAAAAATGTAAGCAAAAGCGCAGCGGCAACAGCAACACGAGGAAGTATACGCTTATACAAAGGCACAACTTTTACTTCCTTCTTATTTAAGAATTCTTTATACGCAGCTTCTATTTCATTCTCACTTAACTGCTGACCAAATTCCATCATCTCAAAAAAAACAACTGCCTCCTCGTAAAAAGCATTATTTTCAGCTGATTGCAAGCGCCAGTCCTCTAACTTCGTAATATTATCTTTAGCTATATTTCCAGTCAAAGCTTCATAAATTAGCCCCAACCAGTATTCTTTTAATCTATCTTCCATTTAATTTTATCATGCCTTTCTTAGGCACCAACAATTAAAAGACAATTCAAAAAGAACTTAGGGTAAACTTAATGTTATTTTTTTTTGAAGAAATAATCTTGAAGGTCTTCTCGTAACCTAAAAAGTGCTTGCTTGATGTGATATTTGACTACATCCACTGAAATAGTTAGCTTATCAGCTATTTCGTGATATTTCAGATCAGCATATCTACTTAATAAGAATATCTCTCGAGTTTGTTGAGGCAACTTATTAATACTGTGTAAAATTTTAGAATCTAATTCTTTGGCAAGTAAATAATCCATCGGAGTAGATTCTTTATCATAAGGCATCTCTTCCTTCTGAAAATAATTATTTTCAGGAAGTTCAGAATGGATATACCCCCTTCTTTTCTCCGCCATCAAACTATTGAAACAACGGTTTCGTACTGCTGTTAATAAATAACCTCTTAGATTTTGAATTTGCAGCTCTGAACGATTTTTCCAAATTGAAAAAATTACATCATTAACTACCGAGCGAGCAGTATAGGAGTTTCCCGTAACTTTATATGCGTATAAGCAAAGCGCACTATAATGTTCGTCATATAGAATTTTATACGCATCATTATCGCCAGCTTTAAGGCCAAGAATAATATCTCTATTTTCCATTATGAAAGAAAGGATCCTATTTGTAAATAATGAGATTCTATAGTCACTGAAGACAATTGTATTTTTTGCTTGGTTAGAAGGGCGTGAAGCAAAACTAATCTTTTTTGGAACAAATAAAAACCTGTTTGATGAATTCCTTTTTAAAGACTGATCAGAATTGTAATTTAATGCCCAGCAATGAACTGGAGCAACTATTATAACCGTTCTTGATAAGCTTATCAGATTGGGACAATATTTTCAATAGCGATACGAAAGCACAACGGAGAATAATTGACTGGATACACCCAGAAAAGCTAGCGTTCTATCAAACTTAATCAGCGAAGTGCTAATAAAAACTAGCTATTCTCAATTATCAGATTAAAAACAAATAGACTTAAAAACGAAAAAGCCTCACATTTCTGTAAGGCTTTTGCTCCCTCTGCTGGGCTCGAACCAGCGACCCTCTGATTAACAGTCAGATG
>RCUH01000092.1_pt1 | contig 148714 bp, 119 predicted proteins | sample 2166191 | NCBI WGS metagenome assembly RCUH01 (sample SAMN09932848, study PRJNA488358) | compost metagenome | feature: garden; material: soil; isolation source: compost soil in an enriched community after 214 h of incubation | place: Germany: Experimental Botanical Garden Goettingen | collected...
CTGCGAAGAAGGAAGAGTATGAAGCATTTCGCTAAATCCGTCAACTCCTTCTTTTTTTCTCGTCTCATTCAGCATTTGCATGCGTCGTTCAGCGAGGGGGCGAATTATAGCCAAGCAACAGCCTGTCCGCAAGAGACATTTATGGCAAGACAAACGATTTCACCAGGGTCAGCTCGCCGGCGGCCCGCATCGGCACCTGGAAGCTCTGCAGCTTTTCACGCGGCGTGCCTTCGTTGGTAATGACCGATATGCGCGCGACAGTCAGCATGGCGGTGTTTTCGCCGCTGCCGTAGTAATTGACGTAGGCGTGATAGTTGCCCTTCAGGGGCGCGGCGCTGGAAAAGATTTCCGGGCCATAGCCGGTCGTCACGTCCACGTCCAGCGCGCCGCCATCTTTTAATACGCGATTGCCATACCACGCGTGGCCACCGTCCGGCGTGACCACGTGCAGATCGAGGTCGGTGCCAGCGCTGTCCCACGACAGCACGATGCGCAAGCGCGCCTGGGTCTTGCCCTGGTAGCTGTCGACGAACTGGGTGCGCGCGCGGCTCCGACCATCGGGCGAGCGCACTTCCACGCTGTTCGAGCCGCTGCCGAAGCCATACGGGCGGCCATAGCTGCCGTCTTCGCCCACTTCCATCGGCATCGCCACGCCGTTGACCACCAGGGTGGCGGGCTTGCCCTTGATGGCGCCCGCTATACGCCCGCGTATCTGCGCCGTTTCAGCCTGCCCCGGCTGCAGGTTGACCGACGCGGCGGGGTAATTGACCGCTTGCGTGTAATCCTCGCGCGCGCCGGCCGAGTTGCGCCAGCCGCTCTTCGGTGCATCGATGGTGACCTGGGCCTGTGCCCATAGTGGCAATAGCATCAGGGGAATCGCGCAACGGATATAAAAACTCACAGGGCCTCCAGGTTAAGGTCGACGAGCCGGCGTGCCAGCCGCTCGACATATTCTTCGTCCTGGCCGCGCGGATGACGGCGCAGGCCAAGATGCAGGTATTCATGGGCCAGGGTGATGCGGTCTTCGCGCGTGGCCAGCGGCCGCATGAAGATGCGGTTGCGCGACTGCTCCGAATACGGCGCGCCGCTCTGCAAGGCGCAGACCAGCGGCGCTTGCGGCGGCGCCTCGTAGCCAGCCTCGCGCAACAGCACGCGCTGCCAGCGCGGCATGGATCGCGCCAGCCAATCCTCGTTCTGCGCCAGGCGACGGCAACGCGCACCCGTGTTACCAAAGGTACTCAGCGCGCCGCCGGGATAGGCCGCCGCCAGTAATTCATCATAGTGCTTGCCCTGTCTGGCCTGGCGCACCGCCTCGCTCCACGCCATCGTGCCCTCGGACGCCTGGTTACTGTGATAGCGCACGGTGACGCCATCGACGATCAGCTGGTCGGTCCACCGCGCAATGGCCAGGGCCGCCGGCGTGGCGGGGCTGGGACTGACACGCTGGGTCGCGCTGCTGTCGGCGATCTGCTGGCAACCCGCCACCGTCACCGCGTTCTGCTGCAGATAGGTGCGCGCGGCAATCGCCAGCGCCTTGGCCGCTTCCGGCTCGCTGGCATTCGCTTCGCGGTCAAGCACGCGCGCCACATATTCATTGACGCCGAAGCGGCCGCGCAATTGCGGACGGCCGCCCTTCTCTTGCAGCAGCATCAGCTCGCCGGTGCTGCGCAAGGCCAGGTTCTGGCCATTGTCGAATTGCACGTGGTAGCGGCCATTGAGCGGGCCAGGTACGGCCACGCCACGTTCGCCGCGCACGGCACGGATCGGATAACGCTTGAAATAATCGACCACCACGCAGCCGCCATCATCGGCAGCCCCCACTGGCGGCAGACTGGCGGCCAGCCTGGGCGCCCACTGCTCAAAGACATTGCTGCTGCCGCCCGCGCCGCCAAACCAGATCGGCGTGCCATCGGCCAGCCAGCCGGCCGCACCGCCGATACGTTCGTCCGTCCGGCGCCGCTCGTGCCAGGAATATGTTTTGACGCGCAACTGGCTGCCGAACCAGCGGGCAGTGCCGGCGCCGCGTCCATCGAGCACCACGCGCAGCAGCGCCGCTTCGGCGTCCGCGCGGCTGGCGGCCGGGATGCTGTCGAGCGCGCGCAGCAGGCTGTCCAGGCGTACCGTGCGCGCCGGCGCCAGTTGCGCAGGGTCGGACAGCCAGGCAAAGTCCCCTGCGGGCGCCGCGCCCAAGCGGCCGGTCCAGTACTGGCGCCATGAAGCCGGCGCGATCATCAGGCGCCTGGGCGAGAAAAACGGGCCACACGATTGCGCCAGTGCCGCGTCGTGGCCGATGCTCTGGCCCGCATCGCAGCAATACACTTCTTCCGGATCGCGGCCACCGCAGCGGTAATCCGGCATCGCCACCTTGTTATCCGTCGCGTAGACATACACGAACAGCTTCCACAGGCTGGCCAGCGGCACTTGCCGCGCACCGTCGAACGGCGGTGGCGCCGCACCGCCCTGGCGCAGCTGCCGCACTTCCATCTTGCCGTCACGCCACCAGGCCACATCCAGCGAGGCCGCCCATGCAGGCGCGGCCAGCAAGGTGGCAAGCATCAAGGCTGGACGTGCAAAGCCCATCACTCGACCTTCAGCGCGCGCGTGGTCTTGCCGCCGCCTTCGAAGGCTTTCTGCTCCGGCTGGTACATGCGGTAAAAGCGCGCCGGCGGCAGCACGTAACTGCCCTTCTGCGCAAAGCGCAGCAAGTGGCGCACGGTCACGTCACCTTCCAACGGCTCGATCGGCACGGCGTAGCCGTCGCGGCGCTCGGTGTGGCGCGCGCGTTCCAGCGCGGCCGGCTTGTCGCCCGCCATGACCATGCCCCAGGTAGTCGATTCGACCATGGCACCGGGCGGCAGCGCCACTTCCAGCAAGCCAAAACGGTGCTTCGCACCCGGCGCTGCTTTCAAGGTAATTTCATCGAGATACAGCGCGTCCGTGCTGAGCGCTTCACCCGGCTTGACCAGCTCCGTCGTGTAGCCGCCCTTGCCCGCCTTCATGCGCAGGATGCGACGCTCGACGGCGACCGGCAAGGTTTGCGCCTCGGCGGCGTGGCTGTCGTACTGCAGCACAGCCACCGTACCGGCAGGCGCCGGTGCGGCAAGATGTAATTTATCTGGCGCGCCCTTGGCGTCCGTCCAGCGCCAGACCGCCTGGCCGCTGCGGCTGTCGCGCTTTTGCCAGGCGCCGTCCAGCGCGACGACGGGCCCCTTGCCGAACGATGCGCCGCCCAGCTTCTTTTGCACCCACAGCAAGGTCATCGCGCGGTCCAGTGTCGGCATCTCGGCGCGCACGCCGGCCAGCACCGCCTCGGCCTGGGTAGCCGGCACTTCGCCGGCCAGCATCAGCAAGGCTTGCGCCACCGGCGCTTTGGACTCGCGCAGCACCTGCCACGAGCTGGCCACCTGCAGCTGCAGCGAATGCGGCAGGGCGATGCCGTTCTGGGCGGCGACCAGCGCCACCAGGCCCAACGACATCGCTTGCGCTTCGCGATCAGACGCTCCGCCCAGCAACAGGCTGCCGCTGTCGCCCGCCTGGCGCGGCTTGCCGCCCAGGACGGCGATCGCGCTGTCCTCCACCAGGCCGGCCGCCAGGGTCTGCGTGGGCAAGCCCATCTCGCGCGCCATCCACAGCACCAGCGCGCGGTCGCCCATCGCATCCTTCAAGCCATGTTCGCTGTAGACGGCCAGCAGCTTGTTCCAGTGTTCGGGCGGCAGCTCGATGTGCAGCGCGCGCGCCGCATACCAGTCGGCGTAATAGGCGTAGGCCGTCATCAAGGCATTGCCGGCCGTGGCATTGCCCCACCAGCCGAAGACGGCGTTCGGACCCGCCATCGATACCAGGCGCAGGCGTTGTGCCGTGAGCAGCGTTTGCAAACGTTCGCTTGCCGCGCCGGCGTCCGGCCCCAGGCTTTGCGTCGCCAGCGCCAGCGGAATCAAACGGCTGGCCGTCTGCTCGACACAGCCATACGGATAGTCGATCAGATCATCGGCGATGCGCGTGAACTGGCTGGCCGCTCCTTGAGCGAACGAAACGCGGATATTGCGCGCGTCCGCCGGCAGCTTGAGTGGAATATCAGCGGTGGCGCCATCGAGCGGCAGCACCAGCGAGCGCGGGCTGCTCCAGGCAGCGGGCAAGGTTTGCATGGCCGTGTCGAGCGCGTCGACCTGTTTGCCATTCTGTTTCAGCTCCAGGCGCAGCGGCCCGGTAGCGTCATCGGCGAGCGGGAATTCGACGTAATTGACACCTGGTTTGGCGGACATCTTTTCCGTCTTCGGCTGCGCCCCGCCTGAGAGAACGACGTCGAGCGCCTGCTCCTTGCCCGTCTGATTGAACACGGCCACCGAAGCGCGCGGCGCATCGCCGGCGCGCATCCAGTCGGGCGCCGTCCACTTGGCATAGAAGTTTTTATCGGAACGCAGATAGGCGGTGCGCTGGCCGACGCGCCCCTGCTCATCCATCGCGCGGCCGGTGATCCTCCAGCGGGTCAGCGCGTCGGGCATGGTGAAGCTCACGCGCGCATTGCCATTCGCATCGGTCTTCAGCGACGGCGCCCAGTAGGCCGTGTCGATATTGTCGCGGCGCGGACGCTCCAGCACCTTGACGCCGCGCTCGTTGTAATTGTGGCGCGCCGGCGCACCCGCCGTGCGGCCCTGCGCCATGTCGTAGCTGATGAAGGACAGGCTGGCCGTGGTGCGCACGTTGTTGCGGCGCGGATGGTAGAAGAAGTCGCCGATGTCCGGCGCGATTTCCGGCTGCAGCACATAGATCATTTCATCGACCACGCCCAGCGACACCATGGTGCTCAAAGGCTTGCCATCGAGGGTAGCCTTCACATCCAGCGTGACCTTCTCGCCCGGCTGGTAGACCTCCTTGTCACTCTTGAACTGCAGCGCGATGCGCGGCTCGATCACTTGCAGGCCCGCGTTCTCGAAGACGAAGTCGCCATTGCGCGTATACGCCACCGAGAACGTCATGTTCGGGCCATGCTCTTCTTTTACCGGGATGCGCACTCTCCACTGCCGCGGCGCCACGCGCTTCGCCTGGTACCAGTCAGCGGCGCCGGCCATCAAGCCATGGTGTTCCACCTTGTCGCGCTCGAGCGTCAACAGCGCCTGGTCGACCTTGTCGGAGAACGTGATCAGGGCTTCGGCCGTATCGCCCGGACGATAGCGGGCGCGGTCCAGCACGATCTCGATGCTGCCCGGCGTGGTCTGGATTCCATCGCCGGCGACCCAGTGGCTGGCGGCGGCCAGCAGGTTGCCGCGCTCGTCGCGCAGCGCCAGCTGATACGAGCCCGAGGCGGGGAACGTCACGTCCCAGCCCTTGGCATTTGGATCGAACGCGCCGTCGGTCTTGCTCTGTTTTTCCAGCTGCACCATCTCCCAGCGCACGGGCTTGGCCGCGCCCTGACCATCGGCCAGCAAGTCGAAATGCACGGCCTGGCCAGGGTCGGAAAACTGGCGCGTGGCCTTCAACTGGTAGCTGCTGCTCGAGCGTTCTATCATCAGCTCGCGCGTTGCCTTGACGCGGTAGGCCGCGCCATCGGTCGCCAGCACGGTCAAGATGTAGCGCGAGGGATCGGCGGCGGGCGGCAAGCTGAAGTCCACATTGCCGCTGCCGTCGCTCGTTACTTCCTCCGTTTTCAGGGCCACGGGGAACAGGCCGCTGTAACGCAGCTCGCCTTCGACCATGGTGTTTTGCTGGCCACGCAAGGAGAGGGTCATCTTCGCGTTTTTCACGGGTTTGCCATCGGGGTAGCGCAGTGCGATACTGCCCTTGACCGCCTCGCCCGTCTTGAATTCCGGCTTCGATGGCTGGACATTGATTTCAAAGTGCGGCTTGACGTATTCGGCCACGCGGAAGGCCGCGCCATACACGCCATCCTTGTAATTGAAGCGCAGTTCATAGCCGCCGGCCGTGGCTTCCGTGGGCAGACGGAAGCGCGTGTCGGCACCCGTATCGCCGGACAGCTGCAGCGTTTGCGTCAGCAGCGGCGTGCCGTTCGGATTGAGCACGCTCAAGCTGATCGGCGCCGCGCTTGCTGCCTGCGAGTTGCGCGCCGAGGTGAACTCGCGGCCCAAAAACTTGACGTTGACCTCGTCGCCGGGCCGGTACAGGGGCCGGTCCGTCACGGCATAGATCTTGGTGTTGTAGATTTCGCTGTCATAGTAAAAATTCTCGGACACGAACACGCCGCCAGCGCGGTCCTGGCCCAGCACATAGGTGTGTTCCGGGCTGCCGCGTTCGAGCGACGCAATGCCGTCGGCGCCTGTGACAGCCGACTGCAGCACACCGGTGCCGTCGGTCCACGCCACATTGGCGCCCGCCACGGCAGCGCTGTTGTCGCGCCGCGCCGTCCATACCAGCATCTGGCCGGACGATACCTTGGTCACAGCCACCGTGTCCGACACGAACATCAACGTGGTGGCGCGGTGTTCACCGATGATCGCTTCGATCAGGTACAGGCCCGGCTTGCGTTTACCCAGCGGTATCATCACGTTGCCGGCGCCGGCGACGATGAAGTCGCTGCTGGAGCCATCGAGCTTGACGCCTTTGGGCGGCGCGATGGCCTTGGCTTGCCAGATCGGATAGCGGAAGCTGTCGACCAGTTCCATGCCCTTGATCGGCTTGTACTGCGGATGGTTGGCGAATACGGTGCGCCGGCGGATCGCGTCATTGGTCGCCAGCTGCGGCTGCTCTTTCGTGACGGCGAGGCGCGCTTCGCCGGAAAACAGCTTGCGCCAGGCCAGGCGCGACTGCTTCCACCAGCTATCCCACAGAAAACTCAAGGTGTTGGCCAGGCCTTCGCCCTGGTAATTGCCCTCGACCTGGATGCGGTGCAGATTGCGCTGCTTTTTCAGGAACTCCATCGGTTCGGGCACGCGGTAGACGACGATGTCGGCGCCCGAATATGCTTCCAGGTTCATGCGTCCCATGTCGCGGCCCGGCACCTCGAGGCGCACGCGCGCTTCATCAAGACTGCCATAACTGGCGTCCGACAGCAGGAAGAACGGTTCACCCTTGAAGGTCGTGTAATTGCTGGGCTCGCGCTGCTGCGCGGAGGCGCTGCCCAGCATGAGCAGCGCCAGAAAGCCCATGAAGAGCAGCTTCATGACAAAAATCGGCTTCATGATAAAAACGCCAGCCGGAACACACCGGCGAAATTGGGATTGTTGACCACAGGTTGCCACCGCGTGTCCTTCCAGCTCGTGAGTTCTTTGATATCGACGGTCCGCAGACCATTGTCGTCGGGGGTGACGGTGCCGGTGTGGTAGGCGATGCGCGCTCCCATCCAGACCATCAGATGCTGTTCGTCGCCCTGGTCGAAAAACAGCAGGTCGCCGGGCAGCGCCTGGCTGATTTCGCGGGCGATGAAGCGGCTGTTGTGCTGTACCAGCGCCAGCGCCGTAACGAAGTGGCCGACATTGCCGCCCGTCTGCACCCAGCGGTTGCGCAAGGCGGCCTGCTTCGCATCCAGTTCCAGCTCGGGCGGCAGGCGCCGGTCGCTGGCGATGCCGTTCGCATGCAGCCACTTCGCGTCATGCACGGTGAGCGCTTCATTGACGGCAAAGCGCACCAGGCCGGCGCAATCGCGGTGCGTCCAGCGCGGCGACGGCCCCCGTTCGATCTGCGCGTTGACGATGCGCAGCATCCAGGCCTGGAAGGCGCGGCTCTGCGCCTGTGACAGCTGCACTTGCGGCTCGGCAGCCGCGCGCAGGGCCCAGGCAGGCATTGCCACGGTGGCGGCGCAAGCCGCCAGCCAGCGCAAGGCGGCACGGCGTCCATGCCGCCCATGCCACACCGTCATCGCGCGGCCTCTTGCCATTCCAGCGTTTCCCATGACGTGCCGCTGGCTGGCTGCCGCTTGAGCACCATGCGCAGCGGCGGATATTTTTTCAAGGCGTTCAGGCGCGGCACCAGGTGTTCGTTGGCGGCCGCGCGCAAGACCGGTTCGTTATTCGCCGGCAGGGTATCGAAGGCTTCCAGCTGGATCAGCCGGGCCAGCGACGCCGGCGCGATCAGGCCGATGGTGCGCGCGCCATCGGGCAGCAGGTCGCTGGCGGCCGGCGCCTGCTTGCGGCGCACGGCCAGCACCTGGTCCACCAGCTTGCCGTCGGTGGAAAAGACAACGGTATTGCCGGCCACGGCCAGCGCCGGCGTGGACTGGCCCAAGGCTGTGGCGACGCTGCGTTCCCAACGCGTGGCACCATCTTTCCCTGTCGTTTTGCGCACGGGGTCCTTGCCGCCGATGGCCGCCTCGAACAGGCTGCCATATACAGCGTCATCACCGGCCTGCGCACTGCGGGTGGCAACAAAAACTGGTGTATGCAGGCGCGAAGTGCCGTACCAGCAGGCGGCGGCCGGCCCTTGCAAGTGTTCGGCCAGCGGCGCCACCGGCGCGGAGGTCTTGCTGCCCAGGCGCTTGAGCACGGGCTGCAGCGCGGTCCAGTCGACCGGCACGCTGAAGCAGGCACTCGGGTTGTGCGGCAACTGCGACCACAGGGCGCTGCTGTCGTAGCCGCCGTTTTTCAGTTTATCGGCATTGAGCAGCACCTTCGATTGCCAGGCGCCCTGTTGAAAATCGAAACGCAGCGCCTCTAACGCGCCAAAGAAAGGCTGGTAGCCGAAGGACAGGAAATCGGCCTTGACGGCGATGCTGTGGCCCTCGGGCGCGGCGCTGTCGAGATGGAACTGCGCATGGAAGACGTTCTGTTTGGCCGGCTCCGGCGCCAGCAGGCTGGCCACGGTTTTCTCGGCCGTGCCATCGCCATGCTTGCCGTCGCTGCCGCCATACAGCATGCCTGGATGGGACAGGATGACCAGGCGCTGGCCATGCGCGGCAAACAGCAAGGTGCGCTGGTAAGCATAGTTCAGCGCATACACGGGCACCTGGCCGCCATCGACGCGCAAGCTGCCGGCCACGCGCATCTGCGTATCTTTCAAGGCGATCTTGCCCGCTTCCTCCAGCAAACGCGTGAGCTGGCTGCGCGACACGGCAATCGCAAAGTGCTTGAGCGAGCCGTCGGCGTCGCGCCACAAGGCCACTTCCGCCGGCTGGTCCAGCACCATGCGCAGCAGCTGGTCGCCCCAGCCCAGCTCATGCTCATAAGCGATGCGGCGCAAGCTGCCCTTCAGGCCCAGCCGGTCTTCGCTTTGCTCGTAATAGAACAGGAAATCCTCGCGCAGCACGTCGCGCGCCAGCGGCACCGTCAGCAAGTCGCGCGGCAAGGCCGACAGGCTTTTCGTGCGGACCAGCGCGTCGGGCCGGGATAAATCGAGCTTCAGGCCGTTGACCGGACCCATCGCACCCCAGCCGAAAACCCGGTAGCCGACCAGTGCGGCGGCTACCACGGCCACGCCGGCCAGCGTCCCGAGCAGGACTTTTTTATTGAGTACTTTTTTCGCCAGCACCTTGTATCCCTTTTAGCCTGCCGTAGCATTGACAAGTTAGTAATTATTGACAAATGGTAACATGGCATTTGTTGCCGCAGCGCACAGCTGATGCGACAGCGTAAAATAGCGGTTTCGCCGTTTTCATCGCCTCCCATGACCATCCTGCTCTCCACCCTGAACGCCCGCTACACCCACGCCTCGCTGGGATTGCGCTATCTGCTGGCCAATATGGGGCCGTTGCAAGCGCAGACGCGGCTGCAGGAATTCGTCATCGGCACGAAAACCACGGAACTGGTCGAACGCATCCTCATCAACAAGCCGCGCATCATCGGTTTTGGCGTGTATATCTGGAACGTCGAGGAAACGACAAAACTGGTGGCCATGCTCAAGCGCGTGGCGCCCGAGGTCATCATCGTGCTGGGCGGGCCGGAAGTGTCGCATGAGGCGGGCGAGCAAGAGATCGTCAAGCTGGCCGACTACCTGATCACGGGCTGGGGCGATGTCACCTTCCCCAAGCTGTGCGGCGAGATCCTCAACGGACCGAAGCCGCTGATGAAGATCCATGCGGGCGTGCAAGCGCCGCTGGCGGAACTGCAACTGCCCTACTCCTTGTATACAGACGACGATATCCGCCACCGCACGATTTACGTGGAAGCGTCGCGCGGCTGTCCGTTCAAGTGCGAATTCTGCCTGTCGGCGCTGGACAAGACGGCCTGGCCCTTTGCGCTGGAGAACTTCCTGGCCGAGATGGAGTCATTGCATGCGCGCGGTGCGCGCCTGTTCAAGTTCGTCGACCGCACCTTCAATCTGAACATCAAGACCAGTTTGAAGATCATGCAGTTCTTTCTCGACAAGATCGAGGCGAATCCGGACGACCCGATCTACGCCCACTTCGAGCTGGTGCCCGACCACTTGCCCGACGCCTTGAAAGAAGGCATCAGCAAATTCCCGCCCGGCGCGCTGCAGTTCGAGATCGGCATCCAGAGTTTCAATCCGGACGTGCAATCGCTGGTCAGCCGCAAGCAGGACAATCAAAAAGCGGCCGACAACATCCGCTGGCTGTGCGAGGAATCGAACGCCCACCTGCACGTGGACCTGATCGCCGGCTTGCCGGGCGAGGATGAAGCGAGCTTCGCGGCCGGCTTCAACAAGCTGGTGGCCTTGAAACCGCATGAAATCCAGTTCGGTATATTAAAACGGCTGCGCGGCACGCCCATCATTCGCCATACGGAAAACTATGGCATGGTGTTCGACCCGCACCCGCCGTACACCATCCTGGCGAACAAGCAGCTCGATTTCATGAGCATGCAGCGCCTCGTGCGCTTTGCCCGCTACTGGGACCTGGTCGCCAACTCGGGCCGCTTCGCCAATACGGTGCAATGGATGCTCGGCGATGCGCCATTTGAAAACTTCATGGATTTTTCGAACTGGCTGTATGCCCATACGGACGCCACCCACCGCATCGCCATGGAACGCCTGGCCAAGCTGGTGGCGCAATGGCTGCAGACGCGCGGCATGAGCGCGCTGGAGGCCAACGCCCTCGTGGCCAGCGACTATGCGGGCGGCGCGCAAGCGGCCGCACATGCCAAGCCAGCCGAAGTGAGTACTGGCGGCGCCAAGGTGCGCTCGGACGTCGCCCTGCCGCAGCGGCAGGCGCGCCACCTGGCATCCTGAGGGGCCGGCGATTGAACAGCGGTGGCGGTCTGCGCCATTCTCCCTTAAACTGGCACGATGCCGACTGTACAATCGCCGAAACTGACCCTCTCCCAGACCAGCTCCCAACAGGGAGCCCTTGTCACTGCCAGCGGCACCTGGCAGGTGCACGCGCTGGCGCATGACAATGCCATCAAGGCCATCGACGCCCAGCTCAAGCCCTTGCAGGGCGATGCCAAGGCGCAATGGGACCTGTCGGCCATCGACAGCATGGACCATATCGGCGCCCAGCTGTTCTGGAATGCCTGGGGCAAGCAGCGCCCCGCACAACTGACCCTGGCGCCGTCGCAGGAAGAGTTTTTCCGGCGCATCGAAGAAACGGGGCCGTTGACGACGCCGCCCTCGCGCGCCAACCGTCTCACGCCCGTGATGAAACTGGGCATGGCCATCCTGCTGTTTTTCGAACATTTGAAGGGGTTTATCGCCCTCGTGGGCCAGGTGACGCAGGATATCGGCCGCTTCGCGCGCCATCCCATGCGCGGGCCGTGGCGTGAAATTTCCGCCAATATCTTCCATGCAGGCTTCCAGGCGCTGGGCATCACGGCTCTCGTCGGCTTTCTGATCGGCGTCGTGCTGTCGTATCTGTCCGCGCAACAGCTGCGCGCGTTTGGCGGCGACATCTACCTGGTCAACCTGCTGGGCATGAGCGTCATCCGCGAACTGGGACCTTTATTGGCCGCCATCCTCGTGGCCGGGCGCTCCGGTTCGTCCATCACGGCCCAGCTGGGCGTCATGCGCGTCACGGAAGAACTCGACGCCATGCTGGTGATGGGCATTTCGCACGGTTTCCGCCTGATCATGCCGAAAGTGCTGGCCCTGGCCATTTCCATGCCCCTGCTCGTCATCTGGACGGATACGGCCGCGCTGATCGGCGGCATGGTGGCGGCCAAGGTGGAATTGAATCTGTCGGCGCGCTACTTCATCCAGAAGCTGCCCGACGCCGTGCCGCTGGCCAACTACATGATCGGCCTGGGCAAGGGCGTGATTTTCGGCATGCTGATCGCGCTTGTCTCGTGCCACTTCGGCCTGCGCATCAAGGCCAACACGGAAAGCCTGGGGCGCGGCACCACCACCGCCGTCGTCACGGCCATCACCGTCGTGATCCTGGCCGATGCCGTGTTCGCCATCGTCTTCAATGGAGTGGGCTACTGATGGCGGACGACACCAATATCGCCTGCGGCACCGGCAAGGAAGGCCAGTTCAACCTGCACGGCAGCGCGCCCGTGGTGGACATCACCAATCTGTGGACCAAGTTCGGCCGCACCGTCGTGCACCAGGACTTGAACCTGGAAATCGAACGGGGAGAGATCCTTTCCATCGTGGGCGGCTCCGGCACGGGCAAGACGGTGCTGCTGCGCCAGATGCTGGGCCTGGAACATCCGGCGCGCGGCTGCGTCAAAGTCTTTGGCGAAGATATCAACAAGGCAAGTTCAGACCAGCTGCAACAGTTGCGCAACCACTGGGGCATGCTGTTCCAGCAAGGCGCACTGTATTCGGCACTGACCGTGTTCGACAATGTGGCCCAGCCCATGCGCGAATTGCGCGTGCTGCCCGAAGCGCTGGTGCACGACGCGGTATTATTGAAGATGAATATGGTGGGCCTGGGCCCGGAACATGCGCTCAAGATGCCGTCGGACTTGTCGGGCGGCATGATCAAGCGCGTGGCCCTGGCCCGCGCCTTGGCGCTGGAACCGAAGCTGTTGTTCCTCGACGAACCGACGGCGGGGCTGGATCCGGACCTGTCGGAGAGTTTTGTCGCCCTGATCCAGTCGCTGCACCGCGAGCTGGGCTTGACGGTGGTGATGGTCACGCATGACCTCGACACCTTGTTCGCCCTGTCCACGCGCATCGCCGTGCTGGCGGAAAAACATGTGATCGCCATCGGCCCCACGCGCGAGGTGATCGAAGTCGACCACCCGTTCATCAAGCAATTTTTCCTCGGCGACCGCGGCAAGCGCGCGCTGGCCGTCCTCGATGAGAAACAGGCGGCGGGCAAGGCGGCGCAGCCAGGCGACGACGCCGGCACAGACACGAAAGCGGAGAAGTAATGGAAAACAGATCACATGCCCTGATGACGGGATTTTTTACACTGACCTTGCTGGTGGCCGCCATCCTGTTCGGCGTCTGGTTCAACCGCGACCGCGTGGAACGGGTGCCGTATTTGCTCGCCACCACCCTGTCCGTGCCGGGCCTGAACCCGCAGGCGACCGTGCGCTACCGGGGCCTGGAAGTGGGCAAGGTCGACGCCATCGACTTCGACACGCAAAAGGCGGGGCAAATCCTCGTGCACATCAGCGTGGCGCCCGACACGCCCGTTACCAACACCACGTTTGCCACCCTCGGTTACCAGGGCGTGACGGGAATTGCCTACATCCAGCTCGACGATGAGCACGTCGGTTCCAAGTTGCTGGGCACCAGCAAGGATAAGCCGTCGCTGATTCCCCTGCGCGCCGGCTTGCTCGACCAGCTGGAAAAACGAGGCAAGCGCATCCTCGACCAGGCCGAGCAGATCACCAACAAGGTCAACAACCTGCTCAGCCCCGACAATCAGGCCGCCATGCTGGGCGCTTTCACGGAAGTGGGCAAGGCAGCCAAGGCCTTTGGCGCCATTCCGCAGCAGCTGGAACCGACCCTGACGCAATTGCCGCAACTGACGGAACAGACGCGCCAAACCCTGACGGCCGTGAGCACGGCCAGCAAGAACGTATCGGACCTGACGGCCACGTGGAAAAAACTGGGCAACGACATCCAGGCGCCCGGCGGCGTGCTCGACAAGGTCAATGGCACGGTCGACCGGGTCGGCAGCTCGGTGGAAACGGTGGCCAATGGGGTGTCGCTGGAAGTCTTGCCACAGGTAATCGAACTGAGCGGCGAAGCGCGCTCCTCGATGCGCGCCCTGAAAACCACCATGAGCACGCTCAATGAACAGCCGCAGAGCATCTTGTTCGGCGCCCCAGACATCCCGCCCGGTCCGGGCGAGCCCGGTTTTTCGGCACCGGGCAAATAAGGAGAATACCGCATGCCTATTCCACGCAATCTCAGCGCACTCATCCTGGCCGCCGCATTCCTGCTGGGCGGCTGCGCCAGCCGCGGCCCCGTCCCAACGTTTTACGATTTCGGCCCGGCCGCACCGCTGGCAGCCGCGCAGCCGGCCGCGCCAACCGTGCCCGTGCTGGTAATCGCCGACGCCAACGGTCCATCCTGGCTCGACAGCCAGCGCATGTATTACCGCCTGCTGTACGCCGATGCGCAGCAATCGCGTCCGTACGCCTACAACCGCTGGAACACGCCGCCGCTGCAACTGCTGAGCCAGCGCCTGAAAACCCGCGTGGCGCAAAGCGGCGTGAAAGTGCTGTCGACCACGGACGCGGCTGCCGGCATGCCCCTGCTGCGCATCGACGTCGATGATTTTTCGCAAAACTTCGATACGCAGACGCAGAGCAGCGGCCACGTGTCGCTGCGCGCCTCGCTGTTTCGCGGCCACCGCCTGATCGACCAGAAAACCTTCAGCCGCAGCGGCCCGGCCGGCAGCGCCGATGCGCAAGGTGGCGCGCAAGCGCTGGCGGCGGCATCGGACGCCATCGCCGCCGACCTGCTCACCTGGCTGGGCACGCTGAATATCACGAAAGAATGACCGACCCCGCATCCCCAGCCAGCCCGGCGGCGCCGCTGCCGCCCGTCCGTTCCTCGCCCGTGTCGCGCGCGACCCTGCTCGCCTACGTCTTTCTGATCGTGTACGCGAGCTGGTTCCCGTTCACGGGCTGGCACAGCAATGGTTTGTCGCCGCTAACTTTCCTGGAAAACACGCGCATGCCCCGCTACTGGACGGGCTTTGACGTGGGCATCAACGTCGTCGGCTACATCCCGCTGGGCGCGCTGATCGTGTATTCGCTTTTTCCGAGGATCACCGGTTTCTTTGCCGTCATCGTCGCCAGCCTGTGCGGCATGTTGATTTCCGGCAGCATGGAAGCCGTGCAAACCTATTTGCCCAGCCGCGTCTCGTCGAACCTCGATTTTTATACGAATGCGGCCGGCTGCTGCATCGGTTCCATCATCGGCGCCCTGACGGCGCGCAAGCTGCTCGACCAAAGTCATTTGTTCCGCTTGCGCCAGCGCTGGTTTGCCCAGCACGCCAGCCAGGGCCTGGTGCTCGTGGCCCTGTGGCCGCTGGCGCAAATCTATCCGCAAGGCTATCTGTTCGGCCTGGGCCAGCTGCTGCCCATCCTGTCGGACTGGCTGTCGCAGCTGGCGGGCATCGACATCGACCTGGCCGCGTATCTGCGTCCCGACGTCGTATTGACGGTCGAGCAATATTGGCTTTCGGAAACCATCATCACGGCTTGCGGCATGACGGGCGCCGTGCTCACCTTGCTGTGCCTGCTACGCCGCGCCGCGCCGCGCACCATCTTGATGCTGGCCCTGATCGCCGCCGCCTTGATCGTGCGCTCAATGGCCAGCGCGCTGCTGTTCTCACCGGAAAATGCCTTCGTCTGGATCACGCCGGGCGCCCAGGGCGGCTTTTTGATCGGCCTGATCATGCTGGGCGGCCTGGCGTTCGCGCCGCACGTGGCGCAGCGCCGCATCGCGGCCGCCACCTTGCTGCTAAGCCTGGTGATGGTGAATACGACGCCGATCAACCCGTATTTCATGTCAACCTTGCAAGGCTGGTTCCAAGGCAAGTTCCTCAACTTCAATGGCGCGGCGCAATTTTTGGCCTTGCTGTGGCCCTTCATGGCCCTGTGGTTCCTGTGCCTGCCCTCGCACCGCCTGAACCGGCAGGAAGATGTGCAGCGCCAGCGTCGCGAAGACCCTCCATAAGCGTTATCATGACGCATTGATGATTCCGCAGGAGCATAGTATGAGCGACGCACCGTATTTTGAACGCCACGTTTTTTTCTGCATGAATAAACGTGAAGACGGCCGCAACAGCTGCGGCGACCATGGCGCGGAAGCGGCGCAAAAGCATTGCAAGCGCCGCATCAAGGAACTCGACATGAATGGCGCGGGCAAGATCCGCATCAACCAGGCCGGCTGCATGGACCGCTGCGAGGAAGGCCCGCTGCTGGTCATCTACCCGGAAGCGACCTGGTACACCTACGTCGACACCAGCGATATCGATGAAATCATCGATACGCACCTGGTGGGCGGCAAGATCGTCGAACGCCTCAAGATTTAATGCCAATTTAAGAGATATCCACCAGTATGAGCATCATGAACAGAAACTCGGAAAAATTTACCCTCGCCGGCCATGCGGGCAGCATGGAAGGCTTGCTCGATTTCCCGGCAGACACTCCGCGCGGCATCGCCCTCGTTGCCCATCCGCATCCGCTGTACGGCGGCACGATGGACAACAAGGTCACGCAAACCCTGGCGCGCGCGTTTGTCGCGCTCGGTTACGTGGTGGCGCGCATCAACTTCCGCGGCGTCGGTGCGTCCGAAGGCGTGCACGACCATGGCGTGGGCGAAACGGACGACATGCAGTTGCTGTATGAACACATGCGCGGCCTGTACCCGGGCTTGCCCGTCGCACTCTCCGGTTTCTCGTTCGGCACCTTCGTGCAATCGAAACTGCAGGAACGCCTGGCCGCCGCAGGCACGCCCGTCGAGCGCCTGGCGCTGATCGGCAGCGCGGCCGGCAAGTGGGCCATGGCCGACATTCCCGCCGACACCATCTTGATCCACGGCGAACTGGACGACACGATCCCCCTGTCCGCCGTCTTCGACTGGGCGCGTCCACAAGACATACCCGTGATCGTGATCCCCGGCGCCGACCACTTTTTCCACCGCAAGCTCAATCACATCAAGAACCTCGTGATTGCCCTGTGGCATGGTGACAAACCCGCAATTGCAGCAGATGATCATTGAAGTGTGGGCTTACTAGCGCCTCCACGGCTATAATTGATCCGTTTTTTCCACGCGGCCATGCAAGCAGCAACAGCATGGCCCTCAGCCTTCATCTTTTTCTCGCAGACCAGCCTCCATGAAAAAACTTTTAGCGGCACTGGCCTCCAGTGTATTTTTCTTTTCCGCCGCCTACGCCCAGAGCGTTCCAGCCCCGACCATCGCCGCCAAGTCCTGGCTGTTGCTTGACGCCACCAGTGGCCAGATCATTGCTTCGCAAGATCCGGACGCGCGCATCGAGCCGGCTTCGTTGACCAAGATCATGACGGCTTACCTGACGTTTGCCGCCATCCGCGAAAAGAAACTGGCGCTGGACCAGAAAGTCAACGTGTCCGTGCGCGCATGGAAAGTCGATTCGAGCAGCTCGAAGATGTTCATCGACCCCGCTACCCCCGTCTCAATCGACGACTTGCTGCACGGCCTGATGATTCAATCGGGTAACGACGCCGCCGTGGCGCTGGCGGAAGCCGTTGCCGGCGATGAAGGCACGTTCGTCGTGCTGATGAACCGTGAAGCCCAGCGCATGGGTCTGAAAAATACGCGTTTTGCCAATCCGCATGGTTTGCCTAGCCCCGATAACTATTCCACGGCGCAAGACTTGTCCGTGCTGGCCAAGCGCGTGATCGCCGACTACCCGGAATTCTACAAAATCGATTCCATCAAGAGCTTTACGTACAACAAGATCACCCAGCCTAACCGCAACCGCCTGCTGTGGCTGGACCCAACCGTCGATGGCATGAAGACGGGCCACACGGAAGCGGCCGGCTATTGCATGATCGCCTCGGCCCGCCGTCCAGGCGGCACCGGCGAGCGTCGTTTGATCTCCGTGGTGCTGGGCACCTCGTCGGACCAGGCCCGCACGCAGGAAAGTCAGAAGCTGCTGAACTGGGGCTTCCAGAACTTCGATACGGTCAAGCTGTACTCGAAGGGCCAGGCCGTGGCCACGCCGGAAGTGTGGAAAGGTTCGAAAGGCACCGTGAAAATCGGTTTCGCCCGCGATGTGCTCGTCACCGTACCAAAAGGCACGGCTGCCAAGATGAAACCTGTGCTGGAACGCAAGGACCCGCTGGTCGCGCCATTGGCTGAAAACGCCCCGGTCGGCAAGCTGAAAATGATGGTCGACGACAAGGTCCTGCTGGAACTGCCTGTCGTGGCGCTGGAAACCATCAACCAGGCAACGATCTTCGGCCGCGCCTGGGATTCGATGCGCCTGTGGATGAAATAAGCAGTTAGCATTCCCCATAAAAAATGCCCGCAGATGCTGCGGGCATTTTTTTCGTCCGTCCCACCGCCGCTTTCTCCACAGCATGCTGTAGCGTAGCTGGCTATAATCGTGGCGTCACCTTCGTCTCCACCATCAGAAAGCCAGCCCATGAGCCATGTGTTTCCCGCCAGCCTGCAAGCGCCGCGCAGCCGTTTGAGCAGCAACGGTCCCGAACTGTCGCGCATCGTCGCCGGCATGTGGCGCATCGGCGAGTGGAATATGTCGGCGCAGCAGCGCCTCGCTTTCATCGAGCAATGTCTGGCGCTGGGCGTGTCGAGCTTCGATCATGCCGATATCTATGGCGATTACAGCGCCGAAGGGCTATTTGGCGAAGCGCTGGCCCTGCAGCCGGGCTTGCGCGACAAGATGGAGCTGGTCAGCAAGTGCGGCATCAAGCTGCTGTCGCCGCACCGTCCCGGCCATGCCATCCAGCATTACGACACGAGCGCGGCGCACATCACCAGTTCCGTGGAGCACACCTTGCGCCAGCTGCACACGGACCGCCTGGACTTGCTGCTGATCCACCGTCCCGATCCGCTGATGGATTTCGACGAGATCGCCGGCGCCTTCACGCAATTGAAAGCGGCGGGCAAGGTGCTGCACTTTGGCGTATCGAACTTCAGCCGTCACCAGTTCGAGTGCCTGCACCGGCGCTTTCCGCTGGTGACGAACCAGGTGGAATTTTCGCCGCTGCACGTGGCGCCCCTGTTCGATGAAACCTTCGACGGCTTGCAAGATCTGAAAGTGGCGCCGATGATCTGGTCGCCGCTGGCGGGCGGCCGGCTGTTCCAGGGCGGCGATGCGAATGTGGAGAACTTGCGCAATGTGATCAAGCAGATCGCGGATCAGCTGCAGCGTCCGTTTGCCAGCGTCGTGTTTGCCTGGATCATGCAACTGCCATGCCGCCCCCTGCCGCTGACGGGCACGGGACGCATCGAAGCCGTGGGCGTGGCCGTGGAAGGCACGCAATTTACGCTCAGCCGCAGCGACTGGTTCGCCATCCTGCGCGCCGCGCGCGGGCACGAGGTGGCTTGAGATTAATCGATTTCGTCAGGGTCGTTGAAAACCTGGGGAAGCGCAATGCCGCGCCAGCCCAGGTACCATGCCAGGTTGAGCAGCAGGGTGGCGCCGATGTAGACGGCGAAGAACAGTGCAAAGAAGCTCGTCTTCAGCCACACGAGCAGGGCGATGGCCACGATCAGCACCAGCAGCGCGGCCAGGCTTTTCTTTTGCTTGGAGCTGGGGAAACGCAAGGTCGACACCATCAGGCTGCCCACGCCGACGAGCAGCAGCATCAGCAGATAGCTGTGCAGCATGGAATCGATGGGCGCCGGCCAGGCCACCACCACGGCCGCCACGCAGGCGGCCCCGGCCGTGATCGGCATGCCGACGAAATACAGGGGGTCCGTGCGCCCCACGTTCACATTGAAGCGCGCCAGACGCATGGCACCGCACGCGACAAAGAAGAAGCTGGCCATGCCGCCAAAGCGCAGCAGCAGCGGATCATGCACGCCCATCTGCACGAAGCCATAGCAGTACAGCAGGACGGCCGGGGCGCAGCCGAAATTCATCACGTCGGCGATGGAATCGAGCTGCACGCCGAATTGCGAACTGGTGTTCGTCAGGCGCGCGACATAGCCGTCGAGCGCATCGAACACGCCGGCCAGCACCAGCAGTGCCGCCGCCAGGCGGTAGGCATCCGCGTCGCCCACGGCGGCGTTATCGACGGAAATGACGATGCTGGCAAAACCGCATGCTATCGAAAGCAAAGTCACCATGCTGGGCAAGGCGTATTTGGCGCGCTGCAGGCGCGACTTGGGCAATGTATTCAAATGTATGGACAATCAAAGTAGCGGAAATAAGGCAATGCAGCGGCAAACGCTGCGCTACGCTCATTCTACCCTGCGCCGCTGCGGCACCGTCCGCGCACGAGCGCGACATATCTTTTCATGGATGCGCTACGCGGTATCAAAATACCTTAGAATCGTTTTACAGGACAGCACGCTGGCCCCACCGCTGTCCGCCTACCTATACAGGAGCCAACTTGATTGCCTCGTCACTGCGTTGGAAATACTGGATACCCGCCCTGCTGAGTGCAGCACTGCTGAGCGCCTGCGGCGGCGGCGATAGCGGCAGCAATACGTCGCTGAGCACCTCGACCCCGGCCGGACAGCTGACACAGGAGCCGGGCGCTCCCGTCCTCAGCAACAATATTGCCACCGATGGCTTTAACTGGTTCAACTACCGGCGCAGCCAGATCGGCCTGTCGCCGATGGTGCGCAATAGCCTGATCGACAGCGCGGCCCTGGGCCATTCCAGTTATCTCAATCTCAACAGTACGGTGGCGCACGAGCAGGTGCAGGGCAAGCCCGGCTTTACGGGCGTCAAGCTGGGTGACCGCCTGGCCAAGGCCGGCTACGTCGTCACCTCGCTGCAGGGCGAAGTCATCGCCGGCGCGGGCAACACATCCGGCTTTTACCTGGCCGAAGAACTAGTCACGGCCATCTATCACCGCTTCGTCATTTTCGAGCCGCTGTTCAAGGAAGGTGGCGCGGGCGCGGCCGTCAGCGGCTCCGGCTATGCGTATTTCACCACCGACATGGCCGGCAACCGCAACTATGGCCCCGGGCTGGCGGCGGGACAGATCGTCACCTATCCTTTCAGCGGACAGCAGAAGGTGGCCGTCAGTTTTTCCAGCGATAACGAATCGCCCGATCCCGTGCCGAACCAGGACGTGGTCGGCTACCCGATCAGCGTGCATGCCAACTACGGCACGCCCGTCAGCGTGACGGCGTTCAGCGTGCGCCAGCGCGGTGCCGCCACGGACCTGGCGGTGCGCCTGCTCACCAGCGGCAACGATGTGCATACGCCGGTCTCGGCCGCATCCATCATCCCGCTGGCGACCTTGAACGCGAACACCAGCTATGACGTGAGTTTCATCGGCAAAGTCAATGGCGCGGACGTCACGCACAGCTGGTCATTCACGACGCGCTAGCCATGCCAAGCGGGCGCGGCGTCGAAGATGACTGGATGTAGAATAGCTGTTCCTGCTTTACGGCAATTGAGAAGTTTTGGGGCGCTCTGTACAGCATGCTGAAACCACACGCCACTTGCGATGATGACGCCGCCGTTGCGGCATCCGACATGGTCCGTATTCTCGATGTCGAGAACGGACTGGGCCGCATCATGGGCGACCGCATCCTGTACCTGAAAATCCTGCGCCGCTTCCTGCACGACCACGGCACCACGCCGTGCCAGATCCGCGCCGAATTCGACACGGGCAACTACGCTTCCGCGCGCCTGAAGGCGCATACCTTGAAAGGCGCCGCCGGCATGATCGGCGCGCGCCACGTGCACAGCCTGGCGGAAACCCTGGAATCGGCACTGCGTGCGCAGGCGCCCGACCTGGCCCAGCAGATGCTGCAGCTGGAACTGGCGCAGGATCAATTGCTCGGCGCGGTCAGCAGCATGCTGGGCACGCCGGAAGCGGCCCATACGGCGGCGCAGGACGTGGCGCCCGACCCGGCCGCACCCGCCATCCAGCTGCTGCTGGCGCGCCTGGCCAGCCACCTGCGCGAAGGCGACGGCGCGGCCATCGACATCCTGGAAAACTCGGCCAGCCTGCTCGCTGCCAGCCTGGGCGTCAACGTCTATCAGGAAGTGGCAGCCGCCGCGCACGAGTTCGATTTCGAAGGCGCCCTGGCGGCGCTGCTGCGGCGCCGCTAGCGCTCAGCCCGCTGCCGCTCAGCTGTTGTACTGCGCCTCCTCCGCATACGCCACGCAACAGCTCTTGCAACAGAAACGGCGCACGGCATCGAGCGGCTTGTCGCAGTACCAGCATGCGCCTTTTGGCGGCAGCGCTGCGATCAATTGCGGCAGGGAAGGCAATGGCGGCGCCACCATCCCCCTGCTTTCCACGACTTCCGGCTGTTCGCTGTCCATGGCGCTTCCTTTCCTAGCGGCACTTCAAGGCCGCTCAGCAAGATTACGTCAGCGTCGTTTGAAGCCCATGACATTTCTCAACCGGGGCCACGCTTGCCCCATCGGCACCTTGAAATTTCCAAACGACAACGTTATCACTTCACACTACAATCAGTGTTCCGTTCACTTGCGCGCTCGCCATGAAACACATTTCCCTGCTGCTCTCCTGCCTGCTGCTCAGCGCCTGCGCCACGCGCGCGCCCACCGCCTACACGCTCAATTCAGGCGCCGAACGCACGCCGGAACAATTGGCGGTGGTGTTCGAACACGCCGATCTGACCCTGCGCATCGACCCTGCCCGCCGCAGCATTGCCGGCGATGCGCGCCTGACTTTCCTGGCCACGCAGCCGATCTCGCGTTTCGCGCTGGACCTGGACCGCAACCTGCCAGTCGACACCATCGAAATCGACGGCAAGGCGCTGCGGCCGCAAGACTATGCCAACCCGGACGGCCGCCTGAGCATGACCTTGCCTGCCACCCTCGCGGCAGGCGCGCGCACCACCATACGCGTCGTCTACCACGGCGTGCCGCACGTCGCAGTGAAAGCGCCGTGGGATGGCGGCATGGTGTGGTCGAGCACGGCCGATGGCGCGCCATGGATCGCCAGCGCCGTGCAAGGCGAAGGCTGCGACCTGTTCTGGCCCTGCATCGACCATCCGATGGGCAAGGCCCGGCTGATCGACCAGCACATCATCGTGCCGGCGCCGCTGGTCGCGGCCGGCAACGGCATCGCGCTCGGCATGGACGAGGCCGACGGCTGGCGCACCTGGCACTGGCGCGCCAAGCATCCGAGCACCTATAGCATCGCCCTCAACGTGGCGCCCTACCGCAGCATGCAGAGCGAGTATGTGAGCCGCTACGGCAACCGCATCCCCCTGCAATTCTGGTATCTGCCGGAAAGCGAGGCCAAGGCGGGCGCCCTGTTCGCGGAATTGCCGCCCATGCTCAACTTTTTTGAAAGCGTCATCGGCCCCTACCCGTTTGCCGATGAGAAAGTCGGTATCGCCGAAACCCCGCACAAGGGCATGGAACACCAGACCATCAATGCCTATGGCAACAAATTCGCCAAGACCAGCTATGGCTACGATGAATTGCTGCAGCATGAATTTGCCCATGAATGGTTCGGCAACCAGCTGACCAACAGCAACTGGGACGATATGTGGCTGCACGAAGGCTTCGGTACGTATATGCAACCGCTGTACATGCAATATCTGCGGGGCGAGCAAGAGTATTTTGCGTCGCTGCAGCAAATGCGCGCCGGCATCGTCAACAAGGCGCCCATGGTCTCGGGCAAGCCGAAAAGCGAGGAAGAAGTCTACGACCTGAAAAAGGGCGGCCCGGGCGGCGACCTGTATGTGAAAGGAGCGCTGGTGCTGCACACCTTGCGCGGCCTGATCGGCGACGACGCCTTCTTCCGCGCCGTGCGCCTGCTCGTCTACGGCACGGAACAGCCGCAGCCGGGCCAGTTCCAGCCGCGCTATGGCAGCACGACGGAATTCATGGCCATCGTCAACAAAGTCACGGGCAGCAATTACGACTGGTTCTTCCAGGTCTATCTGTACCAGGCGGCATTGCCGGAGCTGTCCGCCGTGCGCGACGGCGACACCTTGCGCCTGCTATGGAAGACGCCGGCCGACATCGCCTTCCCGATGCCGGTGGAAGTGCGTATCGGCAAAGAAATCCATACCGTTCCCATGTCGCTGGGTTTTGGCGAACTGCCCCTGCCGGCTGGCGCCACGTACACGCTCGACCCGCACTCGCGCGTGCTGCGCCGCGCCGAGCATATCGAGACGTTCCAGAAGTTCAGGGAAGAGCAGGCAAAGGGGAAGAAGGGCTAACCCCAGCGGAAAATGCCGGGGTCGGACCCTCAGGGTCCGACCCCAGAACTTGCTTTTGGGGTTGAAGTTGACAGCATCACTGATCCCTCCTCTATTTCCGGAAACTGCGCACCGCGTCATTGGCATTGTCGGCAATGACTTTTTGCAACTTCGGCTGTCCCGCATACTTGGCGGACAGCCGCTTCCACTGCCGCTGCGCCTGGCCGCAAGCATCGTCCACGGCAGCGATGATCTCGCGCTGGCGCGCCTTGTCGTTGTCATCCCACTCGCCGGCAAAGTGCTCGCACATCTGGGCGTTCTCGACGAACTTCGCCACGTCCTTCGGCAACTTTTCCTGCGCGCCAGCCAGCATGGGCAGGCAGCCGAACATGAAAGCGAGCACAAGCTTCATCGAACCTCCTTATTTGCCGATGCAGAAACGGCTGAAGATCACGCCCAGCAGATCGTCAGGCGAGAATTCGCCCGTGATGCTCGACAGTTGCACCTGCGCCAGGCGCAGCTCTTCGGCGAACAGGTCCAGCGACTGGTCGTCCTGCGCCGCGTGCGCGGCCGCGATATCGAGATGCTTGCCGGCCGATTTCAGGGCGATCAAATGGCGTTCGCGCGCCAGGTACAGCGATTCGCCCGTCTGCTGCCAGCCGGCGATGCGCAACAGCTCGGCGCGCAAGAGGTCAATGCCGATGTGCTCATGCGCCGACAAATACACATGGGTGGCGTCCGGCATGCTGTCGACGCCGGGCTTGTGCCCGGACAGATCGATCTTGTTCCACACGCGCACCACGGGCACGCCTTCGGGGAAAGCGGCGACGATGGTTTCATCGGCCAGGGTCGGGCCGTGGTCGGCGTCCAGCAGGTGCAGGATCACGTCCGCCTTGCCGATTTCTCCCCAGGTGCGTTCGATGCCGATGCGCTCGACGGCGTCGATGGTGTCGCCCGCGCTGCGGATGCCGGCCGTGTCGATGATGTTGAGCGGAATGCCTTCGATCTGGATGGTTTCGCTGACCTTGTCGCGCGTGGTGCCGGCGATCGGCGTGACGATGGCCACGTCGGCGCCCGCCAGCGCGTTCAGCAGCGACGACTTGCCCACGTTGGGCTGGCCGGCCAGCACCACGTTCAGGCCTTCGCGCAACAGCGCGCCCTGCGCCGCCTGGGCAAACACTTTGTTCAAGGCTTCGATGACGGCTTTCAACTGACCGCGCGCATTCGATTTTTCCAGGAAATCGATTTCCTCTTCCGGGAAATCCAGGGTCGCTTCAACCAGCATGCGCAAGCCCGTCACCTGCTCGACCAGCGCGTGGATCGTGTTCGAGAATGCGCCCGACAGCGATTGCGAAGCGGACTTGGCCGCCGCTTCCGTGGATGCGTCGATCAGGTCGGCCACGGCTTCCGCTTGCGCCAGATCCAGCTTGTCATTGAGGAACGCGCGGCGCGTGAATTCGCCCGGCTCGGCCAGACGCAAGCCGCTGTCCTTGCCCGCTTCGAGCACGCGCGCCAGCAGCAACTGCAGCACGATGGGGCCGCCATGGCCCTGCAATTCCAGCACGTCTTCGCCCGTGTACGAATGCGGGCCCTTGAAGTGGATGGCGATGCCCTGGTCGATGATGCTGCCATCGCTTTCCGTGAATGGCAGGTAGGTGGCGTGACGCGGTTTGAGTTGCTGCGCGCCGAACAGGGCCGTCATTAAAGGAGCGAGGTTTTTGCCGGAGGCGCGCACCACGCCGATGCCGCCGCGACCTGGAGCGGTGGCGATGGCGGCGATAGGGGAAGAGTCGAGTTTCATGGGGGATATTGTAATAGGTACGGCAAGGGAAGTGCAGCAACGTAGGTCGGCTTAGCGCGCAGCGCGTAAGCCGACGCAGCACACGCTGGCGATAGTGTCGGATTACGCGTGGCCTTGCCACGCTAATCCGACCTACAAGAATTAAAAAGCCCGCGCAAGGCGGGCTTTCTGTTCGCTGGCCGGAATTACTTGGCGGCAGGCGCGTATTTCTTGGTGATCACCCATTGCTGGCCGATCGACAGGACGTTGTTGACGACCCAGTAGAGTACCAAGCCCGACGGGAAGAAGAAGAACATCACCGAGAATGCCAGTGGCATGAACAGCATCATCTTCGCTTGCATCGGATCGGCAGGAGCCGGGTTCAGCTTGGTCGTGATGTACATCGAGATCGCGTACAGCACTGGCAGGATGCACCATGGGTCATGCTGGGCCAGGTCGGTGATCCAGCCGATCCATGGCGCGCCGCGGATTTCCACGGACGCGTTCAGCACCCAGTACAGGGCGATGAAAACGGGCATCTGGATCAGGATCGGCAGGCAGCCGCCCAGCGGATTGATCTTTTCCGTCTTGTACAGCTCCATCGTGGCCTGATTCATCTTTTGCGGATCGCCTTTGTAGCGCTCGCGGATCGCCTGCATCTTCGGCGTGACCAGTTTCATCTTGGCCATGCTGCGGTAGCCGGCGGCCGACAGCGGGAAGAACGCCAGCTTGATCAGGATCGTGAAGGCGATGATGGTCCAGCCCCAGTTGCCCAGCACGCTGTGGATCTGTTCCATGACCCAGAACATCGGCTTGGCGATGATGGTCAGCCAGCCGTAATCCTTGACCAGTTCCAGGCCCGGCGAGACCGGCTCGAGCAGGTGGGCGATTTGCGGACCCGAATACAGCTTGCTGTCCATGCTGGCCGAGGCGCCTGGCGCCAGGGTAGGCAGTGGCAGCACGTTGCCGATGGCGTACAAATTGGTGCCGACCTTCTTCGTGAAGATGTCGCGCTTGGCATTTTCAGGCGGAACGAAAGCCGACACGAAGAAGTGTTGCGAAATCGCAAACCAGCCGCCATTCGCCGTGGCCGGATGCAAGCCCTTCATGGCGTTGTCGTTGCCCTTCTTCTCGTCTTCCACTGCCGCTTTTTCGATTTTCTCGAACGTCAGCTTCTGGTACTTGTCTTGCGGCGTGTACAGGGTCGGACCCGTGAAGCTGCTGTTGAAGAACGAGTCGCCGACCGGCTTGTTGCCGTCATGCGTCAGTTGCAGATACAGCTGCGGCGTCACGGGCGCTGCGCCCACGTTGGCCACGTCGTGGCGCACGTCGATGACGTAGTCGCCGCGCTTGAAGGTAAACGTCTTGGTCAGCTTGACGCCGCCTTCGACCGCTTCCATCACCAGTTGCACTTGCTTGCCGTCGCCGAGGGTGCGCACGCCAGGCTGCACGGTGAAACCGCTCGCATGGGTGGGGAATGGACCGCCGACCAGGCCCGATTGCGCCAGATAGGTGCGGTTCGCGCCTTCGTCGAACAGCACTTCGTTTTGCTTGCCATCGTCAGGCTGGCACCATTTGAACAGGCCGAAGCAGCCGCCGAACCAGCCCGGATTGCCCGCGCCCTTGAACTTCAGCAATTCCAGACGCTTGACCTGGCCGCCCAGGGTGTCGATGTCGACCTTGATGACGTCGGTGGTGATGGTAATCACTTCGCGCTTGAACGCGGCGGGATCGGTCGCTTCGCCAGGCACGGCGGCTGCGCCGGCAGCCGCGGCAGCCAGGGCGTCCGTCTTGGCCGGGGTGACAGGCGCCTTGGCGGTTTGTTCCGTGTTCGCGGAGAACATCGACGGCTTGCCGTTCGAGATCATCCATTCGTTCCAGAGAATTACCAGCGAGACGGAAAACACGATCCACAGGATGGTACGTTTATTGATATCCATTAGGGTATTTGTCAGGAGTGGTTGCAACCGCAAGCGGTCGTTGAAGATTGTTTACCGTCGGCCGGCGGCACCGGGTCGACGCCCCCTTCATTCCAGGGGTGGCAACGGCACAGGCGCTTGGCAGCCAGCAGGCTGCCCTTGGCCGTACCGTGCACGCGCAGCGCTTCCATCGCGTAATGCGAACAGCTCGGATAGAAACGGCAATTCTGTCCCAGCATGGGGCTGATCAGCAACTGATAAGCGCGCAGCAGGAACAGCAGCAGGGTTTTCATGGCGCGGATGGTGGTGGCGCAGCAACAGAACGGGCCTGGGCGGCGATTTGCGCCGCGAACAGGCGGCTCAATTCTTCACGCAGCTCGGCTTTGAGCTTGGTCGTGGTGGCCGGGCCATCCTTGCTGTTGACGGCGCGCGACAAACGCACCACGCAGTCGACCGGCGGCATCGCGCTGTTGCGAAACAGCTCGCGCGTGACGCGCTTGATCGTGTTGCGGGTCGCCGCGCGCGGCGCGAAACGCTTTGCCACAACGACGCCCAGCCGCGCATGCGGCAATTGATTGTGTCGGGTGTACAGCACAAAATGCGCTGTTTTTTGCGAAGGGCGCAAACGAAAAACGGATGAAAATTCATCCGTTTTAACGATACGCCGAACGCGCGCGAAGTCGTGTGAACCTTCGCGTTGATTGCCGACTGGAGTACAGCTAGCCACGCGATCAGCTGTCAACGACAAGCCTAGACGGCCAGACGTTTGCGGCCCTTTGCGCGACGTGCGTTGAGCACATCACGGCCACCACGGGTAGCCATACGAGCGCGGAAGCCGTGCGTACGCTTGCGGCGAACGACGGAAGGTTGGTAAGTACGTTTCATGTTGGTCTCGCTAAAAACAAAAAAAATGCAAAATCGGGTCTGACGTCCCGTCAGTTTTTGGTGCCAATGACAATCGCGCACTTATGCCAAGGCACAAGCTGGCCAATCTCATCGCCCGCTTAATCCACGCTTAGTCCATATTGTCGTTCCAAATGAATAAACACGGAATACGGGCGGGGAACCCTGAATTATTCAGCATATGCCCCCCTCTTGTCAAGGATTGCCGTGATCGCCTGGAAATTTCCGCGCCGGCCCCCATCTGCTTGCAAGGCCCCGCCACAGGCCGCGCCAGCACTGCTTGTGACGGGATAACCGGGGGATAAGTCGCCTCTTATGCACATGGCGCCCCACCCCGCCACAGAAAAATAAGCGTCGTGCCTGTGGATAACTTTCTCAGTCGGGAGTAGAATAGCGCGTTACGTGTGGCGAGCCCTCGCGCGACGCCGGCCTTGCAACACGGTGAACGCAGGGCAGAATCGATACGCCCTCCCACACCTTTTCACATAGACATACATGGATAATTTCTGGCAGGCCTGTTCCGCGCAGTTGGAACTGGAGCTGACACCGCAACAATTCAGTGCGTGGATCAAACCGCTTATCCCTCTCGATTACGAAGAGGGCAAGCTGCGCATTGCTGCGCCCAATCGCTTCAAGCTCGATTGGGTCAAGACCCAGTTCGCCAGCCGCATCACTGCCCTGGCCATTCAGTACTTCGAAGCGCCGACGGAAGTGCAGTTCGTGCTCGATCCGCGCCTGGCCTTGCCTAAGAAGCCCGTTGCCGCCAGCACCCCGGCCAGCGATCCGAATGGCGGCGCGCCCAGCGCGCGCGCCGCGGAGCCGCAGCCCAGCGTGCCGGAACTGAGCATCGGCGCCGCCCCGCGCCGCGAGCAGAGCCGCATCAATACCGACCTGACCTTCGACAGCTTCGTGACCGGTAAGGCCAACCAGCTGGCACGCGCCGCCGCCATCCAGGTGGCGAACAATCCGGGCGTGTCCTATAACCCGCTGTTCTTCTACGGCGGCGTCGGCCTCGGTAAAACCCACTTGATCCACGCCATCGGCAACCAGGTGATGGCCGACAATCCGGGCGCAAAAATTCGCTACATCCACGCGGAACAGTACGTTCGCGACGTAGTGACCGCTTACCAGCGCAAGGGTTTCGACGATTTCAAGCACTACTATCACTCGCTCGACATGCTGCTGATCGATGATATCCAGTTCTTTGGCGGCAAGAGCCGCACGCAGGAAGAGTTCTTCTATGCGTTCGAGGCATTAATTGCCGCGAAGAAACAGATCATCATCACCTCGGATACGTATCCGAAGGAAATCACGGGCATGGACGACCGGTTGATCTCGCGCTTCGACTCGGGCCTGACGGTGGCCATCGAACCGCCGGAACTGGAAATGCGCGTGGCGATTCTGTTGAAAAAAGCCAAGCAGGAGGGCGTGACCTTCTCCGACGACGTGGCCTTCTTTGTCGCCAAGCACTTGCGCTCGAACGTGCGCGAGCTCGAAGGCGCGCTGCGCAAGATCCTCGCGTACTCGCGTTTCCATGGCAAAGACATCACGATCGATATCGTCAAGGAAGCCCTGAAGGACTTGCTGTCGGTGCAGAACCGCCAGATTTCCGTGGAAAACATCCAGAAAACGGTGGCCGACTTCTTCAATATCAAGGTTGCCGACATGTATTCGAAACGCCGCCCCGCGAATATCGCCCGGCCGCGCCAGATCGCCATGTACCTGGCCAAGGAATTGACACAGAAGAGCCTGCCGGAGATCGGCGAGCTGTTCGGCGGCCGCGACCACACCACGGTGCTGCATGCCGTGCGCAAGATCGCGCTGGATCGCACCAAAAATCCGGAATGCAACCATGAATTGCATGTGCTGGAGCAAACATTAAAAGGCTAAGCGCCGCTTGAGCAAGACTGGCTCAAAACGTGCTTTACCCTTATCATCTGGGAGGGCACCGCAGCCGGTCTGTCGGGGCTCCCTATGGTAAGAATTGTTAAATTAATACGTTAAACGTCGTACTGTTCAACCTATACATTGAGGATAAATATGCAATTGGTCAAAACCACCCGAGATACCCTTCTCCGGCCACTGCAGATCGTGAGCGGTATTGTCGAGCGTCGGCACACTATGCCGATTCTGGCCAATATCCTCATCCGCAAAGACGGTGAAAATGTCTCCTTCCTGTCGACCGACACCGAAGTGCAGATCACCACGCACGCGGAAATCGGCTCCGGCGCAGACGTCACCGGCACCACCGTGGCCGCGCGCAAGCTGCTGGACATTCTGCGCGCCCTGCCCGAGTCGGGCGACGTCACGATGACCTTGCTGAATAAGCGCCTGACCGTGCAAACGGGCAAGTCGCGCTTCGCCCTGCAAACCCTGGCGGCGGAAGAGTTCCCGACCGTGCAACAGGCGGAAAGCTACAACGCGTCCGTTACCCTGCCCCAGAAAACGCTGAAGCACCTGTTCAACATGGTGCATTTCTCGATGGCGCAGCAAGACATCCGCTACTACCTGAACGGCTTGCTGCTGGTTCTGGATGGCAATAATGTCATCGCCGTGGCTACCGATGGCCACCGCCTGGCGTTTTGCCAGGTCGCCACCGAGCAGACGTTTGCGCGCCAGGAAGTCATTATTCCACGCAAGACCATCATCGAACTGCAGCGCCTGCTGGAAGAGAACGATGAGCCGGTCCAGCTGGACATCGCCGCCAATCAGGTGAAACTGACCTTTGCCGACATCGAGCTGATCTCGAAGCTGGTGGAAGGCAAGTTCCCCGACTACACGCGCGTGATTCCAAAAGGCTACAAAAACGACTTCACCATCGGCCGCGATGAACTGCTGCGCTCGCTGCAACGTGCCGCCATCATGACCAGCGACAAGTTCAAGGGCGTGCGCTGCATCATCACCCCGGGCAGCATGAAGATCAGCTCGACCAATGCGGACCAGGAAGAAGCCGTCGAAGAGCTGGAAATCGACTACGGCGGCGACTCCGTCGACATCGGCTTCAACGTGACGTATCTGCTGGACGTGCTGAACAACCTGAAATGCGAATACGTCAACATCGCGCTCGGTGATTCGAACTCGTCCGCCCTGATCTCCATCCCCGACAATGCCGACTTCAAGTATGTCGTCATGCCGATGCGCATCTAAAGACCACAGCAGTGACGTAGGTCGGATGAGAGCAGCGTAATCCGACACGCTGAATCGCCGTCTGTCGGGTTACGCCGTTCCGGCTAACCCGACAGACGGTCATCAGCCAGCAGCCCCGAATCAATCAGCAATCGTTATTTGAGAAAGCAGTCCATGTCCGAGAATCCACAAGACACCCCGATCCAGGCCAAAACGGAAGAATACGGCGCCGCCTCCATCCAGATCCTGGAAGGCCTGGAAGCCGTACGCAAACGCCCGGGCATGTACATTGGCGACACCTCGGACGGCACCGGCTTGCACCATCTGGTATTCGAAGTGCTGGACAACTCCATCGATGAATCGCTGGCCGGCCACTGCACGGAAATCCACGTCACCATCCACAGCGACAATTCGATCTCGATCACCGACAATGGCCGCGGCGTGCCGACCGGCCTGAAAATGGACGACAAGCACGATCCGAAGCGTTCGGCGGCGGAAATCGTCATGACCGAACTGCACGCGGGCGGCAAGTTCGACCAGAACTCGTATAAAGTCTCGGGCGGTTTGCACGGCGTGGGCGTGTCTTGCGTGAATGGCCTGTCGAAACTGCTGAAACTGACCATCCGCCGCGATGGCAAAGTGCATCACATGGAATTCGTGCGCGGCGTGCCGCAAGACCGCCAGATCGTCATGGTCGGCGACATCGCGACCTCCCCGATCCGTGTCATCGGCGAAACGGACAAGCGCGGCACCGACGTGCATTTCTGGGCCGACGAAGAGATTTTCACGCACGTGGAATTCCACTACGAAATCCTGGCCAAGCGCATCCGCGAACTGTCCTTCCTGAACAATGGCGTCAACATCAAGTTGTCCGACCAGCGTACGGGCAAGGAAGAAGTGTTCGCCTTCGAAGGCGGCACGCGCGGCTTCGTCGAATACATCAACAAGGCCAAGTCGGTCTTGCACCCGACCATTTTCCAGGCCACGGGCGAGCGCATGTCGGACCAGAACACGAACATCTCGGTCGACGTGTCGATGCAGTGGAACGATGCCTACAATGAACAGGTGCTGTGCTTCACGAACAACATCCCGCAACGCGACGGCGGCACCCACTTGACGGGCCTGCGTGCGGCGATGACGCGCGTGATCAACAAATACATCGATGAACACGAGTTCGCAAAAAAGGCGAAAGTGGAAATCAACGGCGACGACATGCGCGAAGGCCTGACCTGCGTGCTGTCGGTGAAAGTGCCGGAACCGAAATTCTCGTCGCAGACGAAAGACAAGCTGGTATCGAGCGAAGTGCGCGGCCCGGTCGAAGAGATCGTCGCCAAGACCCTGGCAGATTACCTGCAAGAAAAACCAAACGACGCCAAGATCATTTGCGGCAAGATCGTCGAAGCGGCACGCGCGCGCGAAGCGGCACGCAAGGCCCGCGACCTGACGCGCCGCAAAGGCATCATGGACGGCCTGGGCCTGTCGGCCAAGCTGGCCGACTGCCAGGAAAAAGACCCCGCCCTGTGCGAACTGTACATCGTCGAGGGTGACTCGGCAGGTGGCTCGGCAAAACAGGGACGCGACCGCAAGTTCCAGGCGATCCTGCCGCTGCGCGGTAAAGTGCTGAACGTGGAAAAAGCCCGTTTCGAGAAAATGCTGTCGTCGGAGCAGATCACCACCCTGATCGCCACCCTCGGCACTTCGATCGGACCGGACGAATTCAACGTCGAAAAACTGCGCTACCACCGCATCATCATCATGACCGATGCTGACGTCGACGGCGCCCACATCCGTACCCTGCTGCTGACCCTGTTCTACCGCCAGATGCCGCAACTGGTCGAGCGCGGCCACATCTACATCGCGCAACCGCCGCTGTACAAGGTGAAAGCCGGCCGCGACGAGCGCTATCTGAAAGATGACGCCGAAGAAGCGAGCTACATGATGACCGTGGCGCTGAACACGGCCGTGCTGGTGCCGCGTGAAGGCGCGGAAGGCATTTCCGGCGAGACCCTGACGGAACTGGTGCGCAAGTTCAACCTGTCGAACACCATCATGACCCGTCTGACGCGCGTCATCGACCGCGCCGCCCTGACGGCCATCATGACGGGCGTGCAGCTGGACCTGTCGACCCTGGACCTGGCGGAAACCTCCGCCCTGGCCCTGCAGACGGCCATCAACGACAGCGCCGTGCGCGTGCACGTGCGTTCCGACGATTTGTCGGAAAAACACAAGCTGCACATCGAACGCATGTACCACGGCAACGTCAAAGTCACGGCCATCGACGCCGACTTCGTGCAAGGCCCGGACTACGCCGTGCTAAGCAGCGGCGCCGCCACCTTCGAAGGCCTGATCGGCGAAGGCGCATTCGTGCGTCGCGGCGAAGGCGAGCGCATGAAGGAAATCGCCGTGGTCGACTTCCACCAAGCCATGCAATGGCTGCGCGACGAAGCCGAACGCACGGTTTCGAAACAGCGCTACAAAGGTCTGGGCGAAATGAACCCGGATCAATTGTGGGAAACAACGATGGACCCAACCGTGCGCCGCCTGCTGAAGGTGCAGATCGAAGACGCGATTGCCGCGGATCAAATCTTCACCACGCTGATGGGAGATGATGTGGAGCCGCGCAGGGCGTTTATTGAGAATAATGCGCTGCGGGCTGGGAATATTGACGTGTAATTCCTAGTTTATTTACGTAGGGCGCCAAAGTATGTGCAACTGGCGCCACAATTTTGCGACTAAGAACCGCTAGTTTGTGCGACTGGCCTATTGTTTTCGCTAAGTTGAATGCAAAAGCTGTGCATAATTAGTCAATAACTGATGACACGAGGATTGTGATTCCCGTTGTCGTGGGTTCGATCCCCATCAGCCACTCCACAGAATGAGTAGGAAAATCAAAGGGTTACACGCTTCGGCTTGTAACCCTTTTTTTGCATTTACCAACGGTTTTTCTTATTTTCCAACGCAATCAAATTTCAGCGCTTCCATTGCGCAGAGCCAGCTCGGGCGGCGGCCGCTTTTTCCAGATCCGCTTGAGAGGTGATCACTGAAGTCGTTTCATCGGCATCAAGTGGTACCAGTACGCGCCCATGCCGCTGATCTGCCAGAATCTCCGCGCTGCAAGCCATGGCCACATTAGCCTTAGTCGTAGGGTTAATTTCAAATCCACGTAGCTGTTCCGAGTTTTACGATGGTTCTATCCAGTGCAGGTAGACGAGGCTTGGTGCCAGCGCTGTGATAGATATTCGATAAAGATCGCCGCTGCTAGTCCCATGCGGCGCTGCGGCTGCATGCAATAGACGCCGGTTTCGCGGCCAGTCCATTGAGGTAACACTTGTACCAGATCGCCGACACGAATCGCTGATGCCATGGTGACACTAGAATGACAGGCAATCCCTAGGCCGTCCAGGCATAGCCGTCGGATAACCTCACAAGATTCTTAGTCTAAAGAAAAATAAGTAAGATCATCTTATGGACTGTTCATCTCGTACAATGAATGATCACTATTCAATAGCGCATCGATAAATATCACTTTTTACAGAAGATATTTTTTTCCGTAGCTTTTCGATTTCATCGACTTTTTTATTTGCTTCCTCGCATGCCTGCTGTACACTCAAAAACGATTCACTCTTAATAGTTTTGAAATTATTAAAAGATTTATTCTTGTCGAGCATCTTGAGTACCGCTTGAGCCCGTAGCGATGCATAGAGCGCCTCGGAGTGCTTTAGCGCTAAAGTTTGATAAGCGGCACCGAGGGCTCTATTGTATTTTATCCAAGTTTCATGCAGCTCTTGACGTAAGTTTTCTGCTTCTAACGCTAACGGTTCGATCCGGCTCAAGTGCTCGTCAAAAGCATGAACAAGCTCTTCATCTTTCGTTTTTACCAATTGCAAGTTGGTCTTGCACACGTTGACTTCCGCGCTATCACCTTTGCATAAAAACATAACGCCATCTTCATCATGACTTATAACTATCAATGGGTCACTTAACCCTTGCATAACCACAATATCGCCAACTTGAAATCCCACAATTTATCTCCGAAATTTAAGACCTTTGAAGAATACTCCAAAATTCTCGAGAAATTTCAAATAGGAACAAAAAAGCCCGCTTGTGCGGGCTTTAGGCGTTACTGCTGCTAGAATGACCGAAATATACACCCGCTGTAACAGCCGCGTCAAGCTATTGCAAAACTCCTCGACCACGCACTCAGCGATAAAGCTTGGGGCTAGACGGTTAAATGCCATCTGCTCAAGCTCCCGCACATGCCCCTGCATTCTTATCGATGCCCACTGATAGGTCATGTGGCTAGCGCCGAATGACTTGGCTAGGTCGCGCACCGTGATGTCCAGTTGCTTGTGATTGGCGAACAGCCGACGCAGCATGCAGTCGACAGCATTCGAGTTCAGTCCAAGGAGCATTGGACTGAACCAATCCGCAAGTCCCATGATTGCCTCGATGCGTTCGACGGAGAAGGCAAAGCGACGCTTGCCATCCACATCTTCGAAATCCGTCTGTAAGTACTTCGTCTGCAGCACCCACATTTCCGTCTTCGGCAGCCGATGCTTTACCGCTTGCAGCACTAGGGCGCACTGGGCGCGCACCTCGTTACCATCCAGGCCGCCGAAGTAATTGTTCCCGACGCCGTACCGCGCAGCTGCTCCAGCCAGCAACGCTGCCGGCCGTTCAATTGCACCGACTCCATGGCCTCGACCGGTGGCATAAAGGGGGGATTAACCGTCAGTCCAGCGCGCGCTTTCCTTCTGGCCACCGCGCACGCCGTCCGCGTCGCGCGCGCACATCCACGCGTCGCACACGCCGAGCGGCTCGCGCTGTGGCGTCACGACATTCCGATAACGCGCCGTTCTTATCGTGAGGACATACCGGTCGCGCACCTAGCGGAGCTAGCCCAACGCCATCCTGAGGCGGCCACGCGACTGCGAGGCTTGTGCGACCTCTCTACCAGAATTGAATCGCCATATTCTTTCAAAGGTTATGGCGTCTCCCAGTGCAAATTTTGGGAGTTCTTGTCAATTTCTGGTAAAGTTGCCATATTGAAATTAAGTGGGGAGTGCTATGGAGATTGAACCAAACACACAAAATCAAAAACTTCAGGCAGACCTCATTTACGCGACGTTCCGCATCCTAATGGAGAAGGATGGAGAATTGCCTGTCAAATTCCTTCTTGATGAAGTATCTACACATGTTTATCTGGACGAGTGGGCGAATGAGCGTTACCCATCCGGGCAACTTCGCTGGAAGGCACTGCTCCACTGGGCAAGTCACTACTGCGTCAAGTTAGGCTTACTTGAGAAAGCTAATGGAATATGGAGGCTTACGGAATCTGGAATGGAAAAATCTGGCTTAGGAAAAATTAGCCTATATGAATATATCTTTGGGGGAGACCGCCGCCGAAAGCTAATGGAGGCAGAGTTAGACCTTCCTTTCGCACTTTCGGCCGCGCGGTTCGGAACTATTCTTGAGTACAAACTCCAGCCGTCCTTGGACTATTTTTCCATGTTCAGGGCCGGGCGCGCCAATATTAATCCTAAGCCTAAATACCACATTCGGGAAGTTCTATTCGGCACTGATCGCGGCAAGTTAAATCCGGGTAATAAAGCTATCTTTGGGAGGGATAGGTCAGACATAATTCACTATGGAAAATGTTATGTAAGTATACCATTTGGCCATACTTTGGGCGCGGTCGAGCGGCCAGAATGGAAAAGATTTGAGCTTCGCGCGAAACCGGAAAAGCACGTCGTACTGTTGGAAGTGGAGACTTCGACACGTGAAAAGTTCTTCTCAGAAGTCGGAAACCGCATCGCCGAATCCAAGAAAAAACAAGCCTTCGTATTTATTCACGGCTATAACGTAAGTTTCGAGGACGCAGCACTTCGAACGGCACAGGTAAGTCATGACCTTCAGTTTAAAGGTGCTCCAGTATTTTTCAGTTGGCCATCTTCCGGTACACTAAGTGGTTACACTCATGATGAAACAAAAATCGATTGGGCAACCAAAGACATTAAAAATTTTTTGAAGGACTTCGCCGAGAATTCAGGCGCCGATGAAATTCACTTGATCGGGCACAGCATGGGTAATCGGGGGCTCACTAAGGCGCTGCAGGAACTCATCGTAGAGTCTCCAATACTCATCTCTCGTATTGCAGAAATAATACTCACTGCTCCTGACATTGACTCTGAAATTTTCAAACGAGACATTGCGCCGGCATTGACTGTTGCCAATACTCCGGTGACACTTTACGCCTCATCTGACGACAAAGCACTTCTTGCTTCAAAAAAAATTCACGGAGAGCACCGGGCAGGAGACACATCTGGGGGCGTACTTGTAATGCCTGGAGTCGAAACTATCGACGCCACTGGCGTTGACACGAGTTTTCTCGGGCACTCGTACTTTAGTGGTACCCGAACCGTCCTATCAGACATTTTCTACTTAATCGGCTATGGAACACGTGCCGCTGGTCGCTTTGGGCTCGTCGAGGTAGATGCCCAAACAACAAAGCCTTACTGGAAGTTTGCACCACAAGGAAAATGAAAATCCCTTCGAGCTTTGTCCAATGGACAGGGGGAGGAGTGAAATCCTTTGTCGGTTGTTCGATTCCGCCCGGGCCACCAAGAAAATCTAGATAAAACGCAGTTCCATTCAGATCGGCGTTTTTGTTTCCAGCTCAAGAAATCCTCGTGTCCGGTCAATTTCCGGTTTTTGCAGCAATTTCTACATCGCTGAGAATCGACCGAATCGCACAATCAGTTTGAGCTATCATCGTCGACACCAGCAACTGATAAAAAGGACGACATGACTTTTGAACGAGCTCACAAGTGGGAAATTTTCGCAGATGGAGGGAGCTATCTTCCGTCGATGTGCGACCATTTCCCTGGAACCGACATTGGCTTTTCCTACGATAATGAACAAGGCTACCAGTTCTCCGCCTATTCGTATCATCTTGACGCAGTTGATGATCCCCACGACGCTGCTGTACGCCTTTACAGCTTGCAGATACTACTCAACGGCGCAATGAATGCCGCTGCCGGAAACGGACGCTTTGTGGCAAACAAGATAACGTTTTCACGATTCTTAAACCTCGATTCCGGCCAACATTTCCATATTGATGTTTGCGACATTGAGGAAGTGCCATTTTCGTCGAACCCGGCAATCGACCGCATCGCCAGAATCGACGTGAAATCCGACTTCACAGCATGGTTGCTTAACTCCTCAAAAAACGATGCAGACCTACGCGGGCTGGTCTTCTTGCTGGGGATTATCACGACCAACACCACAATGGAGAAGATTCTGACTTGGGGAACTCTCTATAAGATCCTCGATACTATTCGGCATCTTTCAAAGCAGTGCAGCTTCAATATTGACAACTTTGCACCATCAGTCGAGATCGAGCGATTTACTCTCGCCTGCAACAAGAGTGCATTTTTGGGAATTTACGCGCGGCATGGAAGTAGTCAGGCACCGCTGACGAAGAAAGTTCCAATGACAGATCTAAGTGAAGCAATGGATCTACTGTTATCGATGTCGAAAAAATTTTGCATCGACTACATGAAACTCAAGCACCTTTAACTCATTCGCTCAAAAAAAGCGCCGACTCATGCAAGTCGGCGCTTTCGTTTCGGATACTCGCAGCCATCGACACCGCCCCATTTCCGGTTCAAATCGAGTTAGTTCCATTGCGGCTTAAAAGACAAAATCATTTGACGAAGCTTCAACAAGACCCACGTCTAGAAAGGGACATCCCAACCTCTATCGAATCACCTAAATTGATCGTGATGCCAAACATTGTTACGCACTCTCCCATGTCGAAATATTCGACTTATATCCTTCTGAGCCACTTGGGATGAGAACACAATTCAGATCGCCAGCCCTATCAAACCCAATTAAGATATTATCCCCTTCACGAGCCCGCTCCATTACCTTGTTGCTTTGAAAATAAAGTCGGTATTCTGCTGAGCGATGAGTCTGCTCCTTCCGCGAGTCATACCAAGTAACTTTTGCACGATCAGAGATTGGCTCACCTCGCACATGAAAAATAGCAAGCCTCTCAAACTTATCTGAACCGAAGATATTTCTTAATTGTGCGACTCCATGGAATTCATGCTGATTGGATCGCTCCGGTCTTGCCTCGACGGCAGACAAAGTCTTTAAACATGCAGGCTGTAACAAAAAAGAGCTGTTCGACATGATGAATTCCTCGAAGAGATATTGGGAGCTAGGAATCTGCATTGTTACACAAATTCCAACTAACAACATCTGGAAGGTCACATCCCTTGGCGCCCTCACTCACATATTGCAATAATGCAAGTATGCCGAGCGGAAGTCGGGTGACATCAAAATTGGGTTACACCTCTGCTGCCGTACCTCACCCAATTTGCATGCCCCTCAAGGAAATGCGCATTGCCATGAAGGCATTGCTCTATGTGGCGCACAGGCCATTATTCCGACGAGCAAAAACGGCAAGCCTTGGAAAGACCGTCGACCAGGGGCTGAGGAGAGCAACGCCATACTGCACGCGATGCGGTGCCCTGATCGTCAGATATGGAAGAAGTGAACCGGATACCATCGACGCAGTCTGGTGGAAACCAACATGCGATGCTTCAAGTTGCTCGGTAAGCGAGTGATGGACTGTGACTTCGACCGACAGGTCACAGAACTACATGCGCGCGCCGCCATCCCGAATCGCTTTACCCGGCTCGGCACGCCGACGACGATGTTTATGGCCTAAATCCGTCTTGGGTAAGGGGGCGTACGCTCTCGGTTTATTTGTGCAAAAAAGCCCATCCAAATTAATAATTTCGATATTTCTTATTCCGAATAATATTCCTTAAAGAAATTCTATACCGCATAAGTACCTTTCATTTAATCATTTCTACTTCTTACTAGAGCAATGTGCCAAGCTAAAAACCATGTCCTACTTATTAACCGTACTGCGTAACTCCTGCAAATGACTCTCAAGAACCAACGGCCCAGGTATTGCATTCATTACTCTTATCATTTTTCTCGCGATATCCTCTGGACTATCCGAAAGCACCCCAATATCCCTGAAATTCTGAGCCGGATACATTCTGAAATTTATGGCAGACCTTCCGTCAATGGCCGTAACCGCTGCCATAATGCCTCGTCAATCAATGTGGCATGAGCAAGTGAAGCAACCCCAATGCGTAGCCAGTTGTACTGGCTATTCGACTCCACATGTCTTCCGGTTAATTCGCTGAGGTGCGCGACAAACGACCGAAACTCCGCCTCCGTCATGTGAAGTCGACGGGCCATTGATGCGACCTCAAAGGCGACCTCGGCTTGATTTCCTGCGGCGATAGTGTCGTGGTAGAGAGTAGCCTTGCCTTTACGTTCGGACTTAAATCGCACGCCTGTGCCGCTCACGAGCGGCGTTGATGCGCCAAGATGATGAACAAGCACGCCAGAAAGCGACCTAAATATCTCGTTTTCCATATGTAGCCTCGTCTGCAGAACTAGTGTAAATTCGTCCGGTTGCGTCAACCCGCTACCGACTATACGACTGCACTTATCGCATTTGGCATGGCTGTACGGTTGGCGGAACCGCTGGGCAAGTATCGAGTCACTCAAATACCGTTTTGGATGGCATTTCAGCGTTAAGCGCGTCTACGGGTACTAAGCTTATCACGCCGAATCACTTGCCTTACGGCTTGGAAGCACCCGCAATCGAATACTGTGTGCAGACCGGTCGTGCTGACGACGAAGTCGGCCGGCGTGCTGCTGGTGCTGGTCGACGGCACCGTCAAGAGTTGCATTTCAAATGCGCACCCTTGCGCCAAGCGGCGCGATAAGTACTGGCCTGAAAATTTAGGCCAGCGGCAATTGATTACGCGTGCCCGGTAGCAATCACACCGCTGCGACCAGTAGCATCAAGAGGGGTGATTAGCCATTCCCTTTGACCTTGGCGCTTGCTGCGAAGACGCCAGGAATTTTCCGGCGTCACGCTTGCCGGCTTGGCACAGTCACGGGCGACGGTCCCAAAAGTTATGGAGCCTGGGTCCGGTTACCTGCATGCGGGCCAGTGTCGGCAACGACTAACAAAAATTTTCGGGGGAGCGCAGGCCTGCAGCCCTGAGAGCGACGAAACATGGGATCTCAAATATCAGGGCGGCGCTGGCCAGCTATTCCGAACGCTGCGGTGCTTTTTGGCCTTCGATGGCCCTTCGAAAGGACAAGGGGCTTCAACACGCACGAGATTCATTCGCAGTCGGTAACAGCGGCACGCCGTGGCTACTGCACCCAAGCCGTCGTGTCGCGGAAGTACGCCAAGTGGTCGATGAGCAGGTCGGCCGGGAGACTGGCGACAATCTCAATGCCCAGCGTCGCATTTTTGCATGGCGCCACAATCCCGCGTGCACGCATTGCATCGCGCGCGGCGCCGGCCACGCCGTCAGCGGTACTCGTAAAAATAGCGCATAGGCTGTGTCTGTTGAATCAGGAAGGTATTTCATACACCTCCTGCAACCGCAACCGGTTGAGCTCTGGATTTCAAATCGATGACCCAAGCTTTAACCATTGCGGAGTAAGGTGCGCTGGGCTGTGTCATTTCACGAAGTTGTGAAGTAATTAGTGTTTGCATGGTGCCTAAGCTCCTCACTGCACGCTCGTTACGCTCTTTGCAGTCCACATGCACGGGTGCAGCAGCTAAGTCTGACACGAGTTTTGTGATCTCTACCAGTAGATGCTCAAAAAACTCAAGTCGTCGTAATATGCGCGTACGCTCTCGTACCAATTGAAGGCGGTTTAGTCCATAAGTCTGAATTGATACTGCACCACGCGCACTCACACCGGATGCGGCAGCATGCGCAACAATATCTGCGGCGCTTCGGCTATTGTTGACCGGCAGCAGATGATCGAGCGAAGTCCTACCGGCTATTGCTTTCGGTAGGACTAACCCAAGCGGTGCCCGCGAATCAATGTGAAAGTGGAGATGTTCTTCCGGGTCATCTCTACAAGGGTCAAGCAACAACCCCTCTTCGCTCGCGTAATCTACCGATTGTGCGACGAGGCGAATCTTCGCAACAGGGAATGAGTCCTGCTTCCCGGTGGTTAAGACGAGCGACGAATTAAATTTTCCAACCGACTCGTTAAGTGCTATCTGCACATCTGCACCTAGCCTCTTCTTTGTCGGCACTGGAGGCGTCGGGGTGACTTGTTCGTTATGCCGATTACAGTAAATACAGGATGGTAATAGGTTATCCCAGCTCATCGCAAGCCACCAATATCCTGAGTGGGTACTGTCTTCTTTGACTCGACCTTTGGGGCGGAAGTGTTCTACATCGACCGGAGCCGTCGTCACATAACGACTTTCACAATATGCACACTTACCGAAGAAGTCGTGTAATAACAATACTTTTACGTCAGCTGATTTATAAACTTTAAATACAAATTCCGATCGCGTAGCGCCAGCAGGTAAGGGACTTGTAAAATGAGCTATAGCGCGCTGCAGTTCCGTTGCCGCCACTGTACTTGGTGCAATAGAAAATGCCGCGGAACCTAAGGCCCTAGTATTGATTCCGGCGGCGGTACCTTTGGTTTTTCTTGATTTAATGGGTTTGTCGAGTGAAGTCGGCCCTGGAAGAGTACGAGTGACCTTTCTCATCGTCTAAATTCCTTCCAAAACTTTAACTATTGACAGTTTCGCAGCATTATTAAGTTCGTTTAAGGTAGCCGCCGACGCTGTGCGCCGGCCTTTTAGGTAATCGAGCAACGCCTCTTCAATCAACTGTTGGGCTGCGTTGTTTCCAATAGGGAGGGCGTCCGCGATATCGCGCTGCAGGACCTTTAACTGCTGTGTCTCTGTGTCGCCTAGTACGCCGTTTCGAGCTGCCCCTACTAGCTCAGCATAGTTACCAAGTTGTTGTTCAATCTCCTCGCTTTCTGTCGATACCAACCCAAAGAAATCCGAGGTGAGCAATTGTTCTATACTTAATTGCGTCAAGTCTGGTAATTCCGTCAGCACCTCCACGTGTTCAGCGACACTGCCCTCGCGAGTGTGTACTTTCCGGACTCTCCGGATGACTACGGCCTCTCCTTTTTCCATGCCACGAAGACAAAGCGGATCATGCGTCGTAGCAATAAATGTGACGCTTGGAAGGGCTCGTCGTAGTCCTCTCATGATTTGCATTTTCCAACGTGGGTGGAGATGGGCTTCTATCTCATCTATCAAAACAACCGCACGTATGGAATCAAAACTTTCAGAGCCCGAAGAAACCCCTGCTTGTAGCAAGCCCTCCATAACTTCGCAAAGCATGCCCAGCAAAGATCGGAAGCCCGAAGATGCCAATGACAACGGCGTTTTTCCTGAGTTCCGTCCGGCGCCGTTAATAATGACACATCGCTTTTTCTTCGGCTCGCGTTTTATGATGTCAAAGCTACCGTCAACTGAGAAAATATCGCGTAACGCCCGGACAACGCGATCGAAACTATCTTTGGCAAGGCGCAATAGCCATCCTTCAGGGTTGGCAAGAATTTCATCCGATTTAAACAACGAAATAATCGACCTTGCAGGCGAATCTGACCCGCCAGAGTTTAGGTATTGGCGGAACGCACCATAGCCAAAGACTGGCAATTTATGTTCTGGAGTATCACCGAACATACCGCGCTTTTGAGCTTTAAAAACAATTTTACGTCCATCAACGAACGAAACTGTCACTGTGGCCGGGCGCCGAACATCAGTAGCCCCGCCAAGAAATTCTTCAGACAGCATTAGATCCCTGCTCGCCAAGTTCAACGCATCTCGTTCAGAAGGTTGGCACAACGTGAGTGCTATAGCTTCTAATATCGAGCTCTTTCCCGCTGAATTCTCACCAAGGATCAAGAGCGACGGGTGCTGATAAAAACTTCCCGGTTGGAGATCGGGTAAGGTCAGAGCGATATTTTCTAATGCTTTGAAATTTTTAATCTGAATGGAGGAAATCGTATCCACACGAAATTCGCGCATTGCATGAGCTACTGGCACCGGCTGGTCGTCGAAAAGTAATCGCTTAAATATAGAACGATCTAGGCGACGGAGTATTTTTCCGATAAAATTCGGCTGCAAATTCTTGGCAGAAATTTCATCTAAATATCTTTCTGCGAAATCCCTTAATAGTAAATACCAAAATCCACCGAATTCAAGTTCTTGGAAATTAAAAATATCAAGCCAGTCATTGCCTTTACCCATCTCTGCTTCGCGGCTATTCAGGCCAAAAAATTGCGAATAGTATGCAATTTTTTTTGCGCGAGCATCTATTAGATTTTGACGATTTAATTGAAATATTTCAATTGTTGCCCGTCCTTTTTCGCTAAGTCCGACAATAATCCCGGATATTTTTGCCTGAAAATGTAAATAAAAACTACCGTCGTAGCAAGGGTCGAGGAGAAGATTCTTTTCTCTAATGGGGTAGTCCGGCCACTCACCGTCATCGTTCAAGACATATTTTTTAACTATAGCATTCGTAGGTAGGGACACGCGCAGACCGTCAACGGGGAATTGACTTCCTTTTGCCTTATTGCAAGTTGAACAGGATAAATATAAATTCTCCCAAGCTCCTGCTAGCCAAGAATAGTAAAGATGCGATGTTTGTGCGCTTTCGGATGGTGTCGCCTCGCTTCTCGGCCGGAAGTGCACTATATTCAAATCCGTGGCTTGTTCGCAAAATGCACATTTTTTATGAAATAGGGCCGTCAGACTATTTTTAATCTCGGCTGAATTCAACCAGCTTCCAACTTCAGGAACACGAGTTTGTGCACGTTTTTCATTTTTTGAAAGATAGTAGTCTATGAATTTCTTACGATATATCTGCGCGGATGTGGATTTTAATACCTCAGGAGTCGGAATAAGCTTACGGTCGAAGCGTTGCAAATTTTCCTCCAATTCAATTAAAAAATTAAGTATAAAGCAAAATGGGTATAATTTTAAAATCTAAAACATTTTCAAGTATTCTATAAAAATCGACATTTCTGCAAAACCCTAAATATAAAAAACGACTATCTTCATATCGGAATTATTTCTAGTAGCTACACGTCGAACATCCATTTTTTTTAGTATTTTTTCAATTATTTTTGAGATGTATTTTGGGGTGATATGAGAGGCATGCCGGAAATTCTCCATCCAGCTTATAGATTACATCCGTATGTAGTGGCTGACTCTGAAAACACATGACCGTTGCGTCCGGCTACTTATAAGGCGGAGGTACCTTAACTTTCACCATTTTTTTTCATAAATTTGTACAGGTGATGAATTGAAATCTCTCTGACCAGCAAAGATAATTTTATCGAACGGAAGGCTGGATTGATTAAGCAGATAATTGGCCCATGCGAAAAACCCACCTTTAAATATTTCATTTTTCACTAATTACATTGCCAAAGCAAAGAAAAATTGTTTCATCGAATTTTGACTGTGCTCTACATAATTCGTATTTATTAATTCTTCCAAAAAATCCATCAAATATGGAAATTTTTTGAATGAATACATTCACTTTTTTTGGAGTGTCATCAAAAATACCTTGCTCGAAAGCTCGTACAATCTGCTCACTTATCAGATTAGCCACTAATTTCTCGCCGTTTGCGCAAGCTTGATACTAATGTGGACCAAATGAAGTTTTCTCAACACCAATCCTCACTGATGTCGCTGTCACACCAAAACGTCGAGGTGGATTGGCTAGTAAAATCGCCGCATCTGGGCTATCTATTTGATCAGGAATTTTCGTGTATGTGCTATACAGCTTATTTAAGAGCAGCTCGGATCACCAAAAATTAATACTTTCTATATTTCTTATTACGAGCAATATTTCTTAATAAAATTATATACCGCATAAATACCGTCTAGTTAATCAATGCCACTTCTCAATAGAGCAATTCAACAAGCTAAAAAATATTCCTATTTATTAGCCTTACTGCGTAACGCCTGCAAATGACTCTCAAGGACCAACGGTCCAGGCATTGCATTCATTACTCCTGCCATTTTTTTTGCGATATCCTCGGGACTATCCGAAAGCACCCCAATATCCCTGAAATTCCGAGCTGGATGCAGTCGGAAACTCATGGCAGACCTTCCGTCAATGGTTGTATGCGCTCCAGACTTGCCGGCGCGCCCTGCCCTCATGATTTCAATGACTTTCCGGCTAAGGTCAATAGCGATCATCGCTGCCTTTTCTCTTAACGAAAGGTCACTCAGCAAATAGGTAGATCCTATTTCTTTCGACCAATAGGGCTTTACCAGAATTGTATGCAGGCAACGGATTCCGCATTCTGCAAGTCGGTCTATTACGGCTAGCTCCCCATCATTGATGCCAAATCTGAGAGTCGGCCAAGTTCCTTTAGGAGGTAATTCTTGAGGAAATTTATGTTTTATCTCCAGAAGCCAAAGCTGGTCATTAACCAAAAGTATTCTATCCAGATTCCAGACCCTCCGAAAATATGGCTGAATTCCACAATTAATAAGGATTCGTGGCAGAACAATCTCACGACTAATTCGCCCCCCATAGTAACTGGAAATAAATCCCCAAAACGCCTGCTTTTGACGCATCTCGTCTCTAACCGACTCACTCACGAAAAAAGGCTTGTAAGCTTGATCAGAAAGCCTTTCCATTAATACTGCAAGAGCTTCCGGCGCAGTGACAGATTTCCCATTTTCTCTTTTTGTCGCGACGAATCCATTTGATGGATCATATTCGAGAAGATACGGCACGAAGCCTTGTTCGAGTGCAAGTAAGTATCGTCCCAGACCGGTGGTCTTATTACGCGCCCATACGAACGCCAGCCATCGCTCTGATGTCTTATTCGTATCGACAATAATAGTTTCGACGTCTAAGGGGAGAACCTGTGAGTCCTCCGTTGACGGCATTTTTTGGGCAATCTGGTCGAACAGACTTTCGACTACTAGGCCCTCGACCAGCTGATGCTTGTCAGCAAAGATGATCTTTTCCGCTAGCGCATGATCGCTAAGGTCAAGATCCCGTAGATTTCCCCATGGGGTGCGCATTAATGACTCTTTCGACGGAACGGGCCGCCATCGGTTGATTATGCCCGTACCGCGGACAACATTCTGTAGTCTAACCGATTGGCCCGAATAATACCCTCAGGAATCTTGACGTTCTCGCACGAGCTCGGTGAACCCGGAAATGTAAATTAGCCAATCTTGCTCCGCCGGAGTGTAGCCGCCATACTGGGGTATGCAATTGCGATGTGAAGGTGAATTTTCTTAAGCTGAAAGGAAGCTTCTAGGTTTCACTAGGGACTGGGGCCATGAAATGGAAACTGATCTTGCCCCCGTATCACGTCACACTGCAGCTACCCAGTAGCGGCGTTACCTGGGTTGGCGGAGCCCCGGCTTTTGTCACAGCTTATCGAGATAGTGTTCGTGGAAGTGGCGTTATGTCCAATCGAACCCACACAGTTCAATTCCCCAACTTGCACGCTTTTATTGTGTGCGGATAAGCACCTTAATGCGCGCGAAGCAGCACCTTGGAGCCTGCCATGCCCTCGCCACCATCAGCCACGCCATCTTAACCAGGCTCAGTGAGGCCGGGGTGGAGTGCAGCGTGCACGTCATCGGCCAAGCGGGCGGCTGGGCCGTACTCATCACGTACGGCATGACCGAGTGGCTGCTGGCCGCGATTGAACATGGAAGAAGAAAGGCGCCTAACGCCAAAACCATGGGAAAGCTGTTGTCCGCACTTGATGCGCCAGCGAGCCATACGGACAGGCTTGAGCATCGCCGAAAGTTGGAAAGCGTATTGGCCGATAGCGCGCCTGGAGCACCGCTCGGCGTAGGCCGGCTCTATGGTTCGTTGGTAATTAGCTACCCGTCAACTGGCGTACCACCCCGATTAAGTTTCCCACGGTGCCGGTGTGCAATGCTGCTGCTGGGGGGGGGAATACCTGATTTCGCTCGGGTCGACGGCTTTGCAAATTCCAACAAATACTGTATATATACACAGTTTATTTTCATTCATAATTCCCCCTAAAACGTTAAACCACTTTACTTATCTGGGTCAAATAAGTGATAATACATCACAAATTTGACCCAGAAGGCAAGAGTGACATGGCACCAGACAATGATGGATTGAAGCTTCTGAAAAAGGCTCTCGAGATTTATGATCAGAAATATATTGCTGAGTATCTGAATAGAGAATCGCCCGATTCCTGGAACCGGGAAAAGATTAACCGCTGGCTCAGCGGCAAGGCCAGCCCGCGGCTTAGCCATCACGAGTATGAGCATCTTGAAGCGCTGTTTCCAAAAGCACCGGCGTCGCACCCACATTACGATTTCGATTTCATCGACCTGTTCGCCGGTATCGGCGGCATCAGACATGGTTTTGAGGAGATCGGTGGGCGTTGTGTTTTCACCAGCGAATGGAACTCCTTCGCGGTACGCACCTACAAGGCTAATCACTATTCCGACCCGCAACACCACACCTTCAACGATGACATCCGCAAGGTAACGTGGAGTGACAAACCAGAAAAAAGCGAAGCTGAAGCCTATAAATACATCAACGAAGAAGGGGTGCCGGATCACGACGTGCTGCTCGCCGGCTTTCCATGCCAGCCATTTTCTATCGCCGGCGTCTCGAAGAAAAATTCACTGGGTCGGAAGCACGGTTTCGAAGATGAGACGCAGGGCACGCTGTTCTTCGACGTAGCCCGCATCATAGCCGCTAAACAGCCGGCTGCTTTTGTCCTTGAAAACGTCAAGAACCTCAAGAGCCATGACAAAGGCAATACCTTCCGTACCATCATGAAGGCACTCGACGAACTGGGCTACTGGGTGGCGGACTCGGAACAGATTGGCACGAACGACTACAAGGTCATCGACGGCAGCCACTTTGTCCCCCAACACCGTGAGCGTATTGTTCTCGTCGGTTTCCGGAAAGACCTAAATATTCATGATGGTTTCACATTGAAAGATATCAGTCAGCACTACCCGCCAGACAGGCCTACCCTGAGTGATATCCTAGAAGATGAAAAGAAGGTCGACCCGAAATATATCCTTACCGAAAACCTCTGGCGCTATCTGTTCAACTACTCCATCAAACACAAGGCCAAGGGAAACGGTTTTGGGTACGGACTGGTAAAGCCAGAAAAACTAAATGAGGTGACGCGTACGCTGTCCGCACGCTACCACAAGGACGGCTCGGAAATTCTGATCGACCGCGGCTTCAACTCGGACCTCGATTTTGATCACAAGAAGAACATCCAGAACCGGCCGCGCCGCCTTACGCCATCTGAGTGCGCGCGATTGATGGGCTACGACCGCCCAGGCGAATCTAACTTCAAGATTCCCGTGTCGGATACTCAGGCCTACAGGCAATTTGGCAATTCCGTTGTCGTTGGCGTCTTTGCAGCCGTCGCCAAGCTGATGAAAAGCCGAATCCTCCAAGCAAAGAGCCTGCAGGAACAGCGAAAGAAGCGGGCGGCCTGAACAATGACCGACGTGCATACCCCGGAACGCCGTACCAGGAATATGCAGGCGATTCGGGGCAAAAATACTGGCCCTGAATTACTGCTCAGGAAACTGCTATTTTCGCGCGGGTTCCGCTATCGTCTGCATGTCAGCAGCCTCCCCGGCAAACCCGATATAGTGCTGCCGAAACACCGGACCGTCATCTTCATGCACGGTTGCTTCTGGCATGGCCACGACTGCCATCTGTTCACCGTGCCGCAAACTAGGCGGGATTTCTGGACAACCAAAATCAGCGCCAACCAACAACGCGATCAGCGTGATATTTTCGCGCTGCGAAGCGCTGGCTGGCGCGTCATTTGTGTATGGGAGTGTGCACTTCGGGGTAGATTGAAATGGGATGCAGCTGTGCTTGGCGACCACCTGACAGAGTTGATCACGAAGCACGGCACTGACATCGCCAGCTTAAATGTACGGCACCAATAGTCGCAGCCAGAATCAACGTTTCTCAACCGGCATCGACGCCGTGAGAGTGGCGGCTCCGTACAGCACAGCTGGATTAGGCCAGTAGCGCTAGATCAGCGCAATAGAGCGCTAGCTACAACCTGATGTCCCGGCACGAGAGCGGCGAGGCAGCTCGTGATCGAGTGCTGAATCGCGTCGGCAAATGGAACTTCGGCACGGTCAATCGACAAGTGCTTGAAGCAGACGGGACCATGGCCGGCGGCTTCGCCACGGCTATCTAGGCACAGCTTCGATAGGGATAGCCGCAAAAAGTCCCGAATCCTGCGTAGGCGGGCGCCCCTCCCCCGACAATCGAGGCCTAGGTTTTCAGAAACCTTCATGAGCTATCTAAATACCTTGACTAGAAGCTAAGGGATCAACTCAGTTTTCTGATTGAAATGTTGCGTGGTAGTCTGTATCGTCAGTGCTGCGGTAGTACTTTGCGCGTTCCGCAGCGCTGATTCTACAGAAAGTGACGTGTGACTACTGGCAACTTATTTCAGGATGACGTCGTTGACAGCGGCTCCGAGCAAATCATGAGGCTAACGAAGTATGCGAATAGCATATTTCTCAAGAAACTTTCTCTCAACGACTGGCAGTGGACAGAGGATCCAGACAAGCATCAGAACGGTGCTTATATTTTTAAGGCTGAAAGAGACAGCGGTTTTTTCCCTCCGCTGGCTCCTGCTCCGAGTAAGCCGGGCGGTAAGCCCATCTTCGAGGCGTTTTTTAATATCCTCTGGCCGGCGCTAGACTGTCCGATCGTCATAGAAGCTAGGCTCGTCAACTGGCGCAGCAAAGATGAGGAAACTCATCTGACAAGAGTTGCTCGTGAGGCATTCACCGGCCTGAGTCCTGCGTCTTTTCTCCTGATCGCAAAGACGGGAGTCGGAGTCGATGCCCAGTACAGTGCCGCTACTGTAGATTCATCCTCCTCTGGTTATCGATATCTTGAGGACCTGTTCGATCTTCCTCCGCAGTTTTGCTCCGGGATTTTTGAACCTGAACGCGTAATGCGGACCCAACAGGACAAACTGTTTGAGTTTATCGGGAAGGCGCTTTCTGCATTTCAGGCTGGTCAGATCAGTGCTTTTGCATTGTCTCATCTGTCCATACCCAAGCCGCGCGAAATGGCGCGGCTCGCTCAAGCGGAGTACCAGGCCCTTCACGGGAACATCGATTTCAACCCCTTCAAGATGAAGGCTCCGGGTGATGCCGTGCTCGATATCAGCAGGGGGCTTGAATACGAGATATTCAAATCATTTGAAATACGGCGTCGATCGATGGAGCTGGTCCAGCTCCTTCTCGGAACAGACCCTAAAGCAATCAGTATTAGCCAAGTGCTAATGAATATTGTCACCGAATTCCCACACATTGACGGAATTCTTCTTTCGGCAGCCCAGACTCGAAAATCACGTGCCGGCGCATCGTTTGAACTGCACATTGAACGTCTACTTGCCGACGGCGGCATCCCCCATGAAGTACAAGTTGTTGCCGATGCGAAGAAACGACCCGACTTCGTTTTGCCGTCGTTTGCAGCGTATATGGATCCACTACGCGACAGAAATGGTGCCTTGGTCCTCAGTGCGAAAACGACTCTGCGGGAGCGGTGGAAACAGGTCCACGGAGAAATGAGGAACTGCGATCTTTTCCTTGCAACCGTAGACGAGAGCATCGCGGAAAATGCGATAAAAGATATGGCGCGGCAGGGCATCATTCTCGTGGTGCCGGAATCGCTCAAGAAGTCAGACACAACGGTATATAAGTCCCAGCCCAATGTAATTTCATTCAAATCATTTTTCGAGACAGAACTTCGGTCAAAAAGGATGGGTATCTGGCGAGGTAAACAAGTGGTCTGATACCGCAAGGTCTCCGACGATCTGCACGACCTAGAGAGCGATGCGGCATCAATCGCGATCAGCGGGCCTGAGATTCCAGGCCGGATACATCGAGATGTTCTACAATCCGAAGCGCCGCCACGGATTTAATGACAGGATTTCACCAGCAGAGTTTGAGCGAAGGTACTTTGAACGGCTCGCGGGTGCCTAGCAGAATCGTGGCGATTCATATCGTAGTTGTAAGCCAGCCGATAACGGGCGCCGTTAATGCGAAATTTGTTTATTTTTACGGACGCGAAAACAGCTCGGTAGTTCTTGAGAATCTGTGATCCATGTATGTCGCGAGGTCATGGTGACAGCCGCCGAGTACATAGTCAATGCAAGCGGTACCAAACACCGCTTGCATGGCGTATGCGCTAATTCTTACCTTCCGCCACCGCGGCGAGTTTGGCGCACATGTCCGTGACCCAACCGAGCACCCAAACGCGGTCCTCTTCACTTAATGTATTTAAGGACTCGGCAAGACCAATGGCCTGGTCCATGGAGCGGGCGGAACCCGCACGCACCAGGGCATCGAGCGGAACGTCAAAAATCTCCGCCAGGTCAATCAGCCGGAGTAACGGCGGCAGCGTGGCGCCGCGCTCGAAGCGTGAAATTGTTTCCTGCTCCACCCCGATCAGCGCCGCCACTTGCTCCTGGGTGAGATTGCGGGCGAGGCGCTGCTTGGCCAATGCCTTGCCTATCCTCTTGGCAAATTGCCCTTCCTGCCGCGCCGTGACCATATCCACATTCCATGATGAGTAACCACATGAATGGTGGTGCCATGGGGAAATTCTGGTAACATCGCAATTTGTGGTTAAACCACAAATTTTGCATATAACCTCAAAATGGAGACTTCAATGCCCTATTTCTCTACTGTCTTTCGGTGTGTGATAGTCGGCCTTGGATTCCTCATGTCAGGGTGTGCAACCGCACCGATTCCCCAGGTGCAACTGCAAAACTATGCACTCCTCGTCCCCCAAGACCTATATGGGAATGGCGCTGCAGTCACCGAAATTGATCGTGGTCCCAACCGGGTGGCGCTGCAAATGACGGCCGAGGGCACCAATATCCTCGCCGGCGTGAGCACCCGACCGGGCGTCAATGTGCTCCCGGGACGACACACCGTTCAGGTAAATGTCTGCCATGCCAGCAGCACGAAGAGCTGCACTCCGGACACCTATGTGTTCGAGGCGAAGCCGGGCGTGGCCTACGTGTTGCGGGGCCCAATGCAAACCATTGTGATGCTTGATCGATTCAAGAAATCGCCCCTAGGCGAACTGTACCCAGTCTCGCAGCACGAGTTCGTAAGCGACCAAGTTTTAAAGACCATGCAGCGCAATGAACTAACCGCTGCGAGCAATGCAGGTCTCCAGATCGTTGAACAGCGCCAACGAGATCAGTCCATGATCCGCAAGGTGGGCACACAAGTGTGCAAAGAGGTCGGCCGGAACATTATCTATACCGGATACGTGGAGAAGGTCGCCGATGACAAGCTGCAGATCCGTATAGCTGAAGCCCATCTCAAGGGAAACCCCAGCCTCCGCCCCGGCGGCTTCACCGCCACGACAGTGTGGGATTCACCTATGCAGTGGGATCTTTGTAGATAGGACGCGCATAGCGCTGGAGCCGTCGTGCCAACACCCTGCTCGCTTAATGCAAAGGTTTGGAGACCCGTTGATGAACTTGATGCAATTCTGGTGCTGATCCGCTGAGCCGTATACAACGGACGATTCGTTCTTGGAGCTCGGGCTTAAAGTACCGATACAAGTGGACGGTAACCGCCACGACACGACATCCCACCGAACACCCTCGCCATGCGCTGGAAGTCGATACTTCCAACCACCCCTTCCCTAAGCTTCTGATTTCTAACAGTTTTTCACTGTTGCGAATATAGTATCTTCTTGTCAACATCTAGGACTCGTGCTATTTTATTTCTTATCCAAATTTCAGCAATTATTGGAAATATAAATATGGCGAGCATGTTGTTTGGCAATGCCTTCAATGTTGTACGAACTCGTATGCAAAAACGGCAAGGCGAGACTGCACGGCTAGCTGGGATTGACGCGAGCTATTTAGCGAGTGTTGAGTGCGGGCGCCGAAAGGCGCCCAATCTTGAGGTCGTCGATAAGCTTTTACAAACGCTAAGCGTGGAAGAGCAGCTGAGGCAGAAGCTGCGCGCGCTAGCCGTCATCGATCGTATGCTAGATGTCATCGAGGGGCAGAAAGCCGAGGACTTGCTTATCGCCCGTTTAGACAAACTCTTGCACCAGGTAGCTGATTTCGACGAAATAGAATGGAACTCGTTAGAGTGGTCAGCCTCCACCCTTGCCTATCAATCCCACCAACGCAAAAAAGGATTTATATGAGCTAAAAACCAAAAAAGCACCGAAACCCACAAGGGGCTGGCGCTTCTGGCTAATGCAGTGATACTGATCTGGTAAATCTAGTGTCTACTGCCTGCCCTCTCAAGTCAAGCCCCCTTGTCGACAAATTCGTAATTTTTTCATTGCGATCTGGACAAAACACGTCCATTACTTTGACGAGGATAACCATGATTAAGCATCAAGGAGGGACGGGCACGTCCCACGCTGTGAACATGAACGCACCTATCGGCCGCAGAACCAAGCTGCGCCCGGGGCGGTTTGGCCAATTAGAGACCCCGCTCGAGACCAGCAACGTCGAACCGTATCTCTCCCATAGAAAAGTACGCGAGATCGTTACAGTCAGCGGCCGCGGGGTACGGGGTCACTTTCCTAGCTACAAAGGACAGTTGCTGAAATTTGAAAGCCTCATTGAAGAGGATGCTCTGCGGATGCTCAATGTGGCGAGTATGGTGACGTCGCTGGTGACGCAACCCTGCGTGCTGGACATTCCCACAGATCTTAAGCCCCGCCGTTACACGCCCGATCTCCAAGTCGCCTTTTGCGGCCAAAACTACTACATCGAAATCAAACCAGCCAACTTCCAAAAGAACCGGCACATTGCAACCCACCTTCGACAAGTCATCCAACATTTGAAAACATCGCGGAGTCCCTTCGCGCTCATCACCGATACCGATCTGCGACCGGAAGGCCTCCAGGAAGAGCTGAAAGACCTCCTGCGACAGCGCCCGGCACCTGGAAGATTTGATCCGACGCTGGACGGCATTCTCTGGGATCCCCATTGCATACACACAGCGACGCCAGAAATTCTTCGCCGCTGGTATGCAGCACAACAAGAATGTGATGCGCTACTTCAGCGCGTGATGCGCCGAGACCCAGACTCTCTTTTTGAACCAGCCTAAAGTGGAGAAATCATGATTGCGTTCCTGAAAGACCAAACTGTCTTCCGTAATGGTGTCGAATATCGTGTAGACCGACGCACAGCAACGGGGGTACAACTTGAGAACACGAGCACCGGCGAGTTCTCAATGCACGACCTGTATGCGCTATTGACGGAATACACCAAAGGCGAATTGGCAATCGTTCCCTTAAATCTGCAACCCAAGAGCCGCTGCGCAACCTCACAAGTTCGGCAGTATTCAATGCCACAGAAATCGGCAGCGGCGCAATCAGCCTCTCGGCGCCAAATCGACTACATCGTGAAGCTGATTGATCAATGCGCTTTTAAAGGAACAAAGCACCATCTCATTGGTGCCATCGCAGAAATCAGCCAGCAAAGAAACGAATCCACGCCACCGCACGTTACGACCGTCTATCGCTGGCACAAGCAATTTCAGCAAGCTCAAGAAGACATTCGAGCGTTGTCTTCAAGGATCGACTCTCGCGGGGGTAAAAACCGATCACGCCTGAGCGCTGACGTTGAAGCGATCATCGACGAAAAAATCGACAACATTTTTTTGGCGCAAAGGACTAGCTCAGCAGAAGAAATTCACAATGCAGTATTCCTGGCCATTACGCTCAAAAACACTATGCTTATTGAAAGCGAATGGCTAAAAATCCCGAGCTTTCGGACCATCCAACGCCGACTCAGCCGCATTTATGGCTACGATCTTGCTGTAGCGCGTTATGGTAAGCGGGAAGCAGATCGTCGTTACGGTGCAACGTTGGCCTCGCGCCGAGTATCCAGGATCCTTGAATTGGTTGAAATCGATCACACACCTGTGGATATGATGGTAGTCAACGACGAGGGGATTGTCATCGGCAGGCCAACTATCACCATTGTCTTCGATCGCTATTCACGCTGCGTACTCGGATACCACCTATCACTTGCAGGACATGGGACGCCGGCTGTTTTCGAGGCGCTTCGGCACGCGATGCTGCCAAAAACCTATATCAAAGACCGATATCCAGATCTCAACATGGAGTGGGAGTGCTACGGCTGGATGGAGCGTCTGCTCATGGATAACGGCCGCGAATTCCATGCTTTTGCTGTCGTCGATGCATTACTTAATATGGGAGTGATTACTGAATTCTCTGGGTCCCGTGAACCTAACGACAAGCCGTTCATCGAGCGCTTCAATAGCACGTTCAACTACTCATTTATTCACCGCTTGCCAGGCACTACGCTCGCCCGTATCACTGATCGCATCGGCTTCAAGGCTGAGGATGATGCTTGTATCACCTTGGAGCAGTTAGATAGGATGATTCATGCTTGGATACTCGGCAGTTATCTTGTACGTCCTCACGCTGGCCTTGGACACAGAGCACCTATTGAAGTCTGGCGTGAAAGCGCAGCCTTGCATCCCCCTCAGCTCAAGGCGAATGCCAAAGACCTGGAGATCGAATTCTCCGAGTCATGCGTATCAAAGATACAGCACTACGGGATAGATCTAAATACATATCGCTATGCATCGAAACAGCTTTCAGATCTGCGCTGCATGCTTCCTGAGAAAAAAACTCGCGTAGAGGTGAAATGGCCACGACATGATGTCGGACACATTCATGTTTGGGACCCGTTTGAAAAGAGATATTTCGAAGTGCCCAATGTCGATACCGACTACGTTGGCCTTACCCTAGATCAGGGTAAGGCTGCGAAGAAAGCGATCAAATCTACCGATGTTCATCAGCGTACTCGCGCCTCAGCTCAAGCTATCGTTCGCGATATGGTAGTGCAAGCCTCTGTAGATAAAAAATATAAGGTCAGGAAGACGGCAGCCAAGCTCAACAATCAAACTAGCAAGGAAATGCACCAGCCCGCCCCTGCACCGAGCGAGTCGAAACCAAGCCACTCTATGGAAGACGAAATGGCCCCGCGTTCCGAGGATCTCGACGGCTATGAATATGAAATGATGAACGACGTTAATGGAGACGATCAATGAGTGCTCCCGAAAAGTCCATCATGATTATTCAAACCATGAAGCGCTCATTCGTGAAGTTTCCACACGTTGCGTCCTTGATCGAAAAATTAGATCAGCTAGTCCAGCGAAAATGGCAAGACGAAGAAGCCGACAACATATTTGTACTGGGCGATTCAGGCGTTGGAAAATCGCGACTGCTTCAAAAATTCAGGGGCACCCACCTTCCCATTGTCCACACGGAGTACACCGAGGTGCCGGTTCTCTACGTGAGAGTTCCCCCGACCGGCAATGCAGGTACGCTCGCAAGCGCGATGCTCCTTGAACTGGGCTCACCTTTTTGGGATCGGGGAAGAATCAAAGATCTCACCCATCAGTTGCTCTGCCTACTCAAGCAATGCAAGGTCAAGGTCATCCTTTTGGACGAGGCCAATCATCTGGTCGACAAAGGAGGAATCAAAACTCACCACTACACGGCAGATTGGCTCAAAGTCTTATTGGACGAGGCCCGCATTCCCATCGTCATGGCCGGCATCCCAAGGGCGATACGACTATTGAATGCAAATGATCAATTGCGAAGCAGATTTCGCGAAATCGTTTACATCAAACCGTTTTCCATTGCAACCACGACAGAAAGCGCCAAATTTACTGAGGTCCTGGTCACCTTTACCAAGATGATGGCCGGTGTCGAAGTGATCAATCTGACCGAAAAAAAATTACAGCAAAAAATGCTATTTGCAACCAACGGATATTTGAGGGACATTCGTCGCCTGCTCGTGAGGGCAGTTGAACTTGCCTTTCACGATGGCTCACTGAAAATAAAAATCTCAACGTTAGAGGAAGCATTCCGGCAGGTCATCTACGCCGGCGCACCAGATGAACGGAATCCATTCTGTGCGAACTTCACGAATACGCCGCTTATTAAAAGTGACGAACCCTTCGCGCCGCGGGAGAACTGACTGATGAACACAAATACTACACCGATCGCACCGATACGTCCCACTCGAAAAGCAGATGAGTGGATTGAGACGCACTTGGTGCGTATTGCCCGTGCAAACGGTCTTCGTTATCCCTCGATGAGTGACATTGAGCGTCTCAGAGCGATCGCCGTTGAGCTCGGGCCTAGAGCCGAATCAAGTGAACACGATTATTTAGCTGACCTCCCTACATGGGCTAAGAAGAAGGCTGGTTCGCCTATTCGTTACTGCCCAGCGTGCTTTCAGGAAGAACGCTTCGTGAGGGCACGGTGGCGGCTCAAGGGTTTCGAAATGTGCACCAAGCATAATTTACACTTGAAAACAGGATTAGTAGAGCCAGCGTTATGTGTCACGGTGAATTACCCCAACCCGATTCAGCTTAATGAGATCAGCAATAGTCAACTTTGGGAGGGTGCCACCTGCCCAATGCCTGCAGATAGAACCTATGCATTAGGCATTTGGGAAGCGTTCGAGCAGGCCTCCAGCGGTAGCACCCCGCAACACATCGCAGAAAGTCTGGCGTGGGCGCTCTTGGCTGAGCACATTCTTGATGCCGTGATCAGTACTGGCGAAGGCCCTGAAGTGCCGCTCAGAGGCCACTCCCGCCTCAACCAGCGCGCCCAATGGCTGAGCGATTCCAATCTAACAATATTCCCGTCCTACACCTCAATCTCAACCTTTCTTACTTCATTAACGAGCCTACCCGGGCGGCGAGCAGCAGCAAGATGTCTTCGAACCTTCATGAAGGATGGTGCAGAAAGCTCGCCTCTTCTCCGATCGCTGCCGCTGCAGGGCCTGCTCGATAGGTTACATGCGACCTCGCCGGAAATGTACTGCCCATCAGCGCAAGGCGCCCTGCCCATGCAGTATCATCCTGAGGACTACGTAAGCCTGAACTACGCCGAACGATTATTAGGACGGGATACCAACTTCGTTTACTTTCTGATGCGGGCAAATTTTTTCGAGCGCGTGAAAAAAGTACGCTTCGGAAAATACGTATTTTTCTTTGTGCACAAGGAAGAAATCGAAGCGTGCAGAAGATGGTTGAGTGAGTGCATGACGCCAAAGCAGTTGATGGACCACTGGCATATCGATAGGAAAACATGGAGAGGGCTTCACAGACGAGGAATTTGTCGCCCGTTCAAGATTGGCATATGGGCATATCATCGTATTGAGGAAATAAATGCGCTAACGATAAAGCTTGAGGGTGCGGCCCGCTTGATCACGGGCGAGCCCACACAGGTACTGCCCCTCTTTGCACGCTGGATCCTGGGCCCATACTCGTCGCATTCGACATTCACCTCAATACTTGAGGAGATATGGGCGGGGAAATTGAAATTATTCCGCGACCCAACACAGCCAGGGCTGTCTGGCTATTACGTAGATGCTGCGGCGGAGGTCCGGGCCAGCGAGATTTCTCGCTGCACGCGCCGCGGCAAAAGCATGCCTATGGAGCAGCTTTCGTTGTTTAATATGGTCAATGCCTAGGCTATTAAGGAAAGCGATCCGCGCTATGTCCCACGTTACACACTTATCCTTGCTCCTGCCAGCATTTATTCGCGTCGAAGACATCAACATTGTTTGCTCGACTCGCTATGCGAACCAGCGTGGATCTAACTAAAAAGCATGGCGAGGCGGAGACGCCAACGCGCCGCATTGCCATGCGCTCCCTTCTTGTCCGTCCATCGACTCGGCCTGGTGAGAGCAGCCACGGGTATAGACTTCGACTTGCCCACGTAAATGGACTGGACTCTCCGGCCTGGTTACAGCAAGTGGCCGGAATGGGAAGTCTATCTGCCAACAGAGGCCACGTTAGATGGTGTCCGATGTGCCTGAAACAGGAGCACTGCTTCTGGATGCAGTCATGGAATTCTGGAATGCCAATCTGCCTACAACATCAGTGCTGGCTCGTCGATACATGTGACGGATGCAATCGACCGTTGACTTGGCGCACCGCCCGATACCAGTCCTGCCGCTGCGGCGCTTCGTTAACGGAAATGATTGCATCCACCCTCTCCGCCGACCTGGTGATGCTGAGTCCCACCAGCAATAATATACGGCCTTCTAGTTGCTGGGTGGCGCTCCCTCTGGAGCGCCTCTGGAAACTTCTCCACTTTCTCGGTGCTCTGCATGCCTATGGCTTGCTCGGAAAGCCCTTGAAAAAAGCCTCGGTCGCGTCAATAGGCAATACACGGGACTTGATCACTAGCGGCACCGCCATCTTGCTTGGCGGGGAACAGTCATTCCATGAACTGTTGTGCCGTATTCGCATTCGTCCAGCCGCAGGAATATCTGCTCAATTATTGAAGGAGGCCTTTCCTACGTTGCTCGTAAAAATACGACGGCAACTACCTGCATTGGAAAGCGAGATACTGTTCACTTGGGTTCGTTCTTTCCTGCTCGCCAATTCGAACGGCGATGTGTCGATCTCCTGGAAGCATAGCGGTGCCACAGTCAGTGCCGCGGAATGTGCCCGCCACCTCAATGTTCGAGCGGAACGACTTTCCAATATATTGTCGTTGCATGGTATCGCATCGAAGACTCGCATGACGACGGCAGGCCGAACAATGCTGACAGTCGAACCAAAGGTCGTCAAAGAAATTCGTGAGCGCATGTCGAAGACGGTGTCTCGACGATCGGTGTCTACGACTTACGGTCTGTCTTCCGCAAGACAGACCGTTTTGATGGAGGCCGGATTGATTCGTGGGATAGCCCACAAGGTAGATGCTGGATCAGTCGCTACGTTGATTGAATGCATCCCATTTGTACAGACCAAAGAATGCCGGCAAAATCTCCCTGATCTTATCTCGCTTGACCAAGTGCTTCGAACGCTCGTTCCTCTGCAGCTGACCGAGGCATTCTTCAGATCCCTGCAGAATGGCGAAATGAGGTGTGAAAAATTGGCCGTTCAATGCCGTCATCTACGGGATCTAGCAGTTTCCAGAAACGACATCCAAACACTCCTCGATGCTGTACAAAAACCGCCCAATGAATTCATATCTATTCCTGATGCCGCCAGTCGGTTAAATCTAAAGCAGGAAGTTGTCTATCACCTCGTTAACCATGGCGTGATCAAAGTGGTACCTCAACGAATCGGCCGGCGCCTCGCGAGATTTGTCAAATTGCGAGAATTGGTACGCTTCACTGAAAAAATAGAGTCGCTCGTTTCTGCCGCTTCTCGACATGGGATAAGTCGACAAGCTGCTCTCAGTTGGGCTAACGAAACGGGAAAGGAAATCGTCTCTGGTCCGACTGTAGATGGTGGCCGCCAGTACTTTATACGTAAAGCAAAATGACAGAGTGTTCTCCTCAATGCGAACAACAATGCACCAAAAGAACTCGTGATGCGCGCTCTCCTGTGGAAATAGTTAGCTATCCAATACATGGTGGCGTTGCGGATGCTTCTACATCTTTGAGCCCAAAAATTTCCTCAAGATTTGTGAAGCATTGTTCCGTGTAGCGACCCAGTGTGTGCTCGCTGAGATAGAGACTGGCCTTCGTAGTTTGAGTTGTGGAGAAAAGAACGAAGCAGCTTATGTCCACGTTCGCTGCATCCATCAACGCACACAGTAAAAAATCTGCATCACCTCCGCTCCTCAGTGCAATACGCCAACGATGTGTCATATCGGAATAGCGCCGGCAGGAAGCAACCGAAACCTTCAACTTCAAGGCATCGTTCAAAAACAAGATATTCCAGACTGACGTTTTGCGCAAAGTACCGCCCGCTCGGCTGACCAGATCGTAGACATCCGTCAGCATATCCTCCACAAGCGCCCTCATCGTTCTGATACCGAGCGCTCCATTTGTGGTGTGCAAGGCGGGTAGGCCCGCGGCAGCATAGGCTTTCACATAGCCACCGAATAGTTTCACCATTGTCTGGCGTCCCGGAATTGACGACTTTCTGCAGATTTCAGTGTTAATCGTTCCATGTTGGATAAACAGAGCACGCAGGGAGTCTAGAACCTTTGTACGGTCCGGGCCAGCAGCTCGCTCTTCCCGGATGATTCGCGCCCGATCGAAACATGCTCTGCTCACAATGGGCTCAAGTGCCCCGTCGCAGCGTACCCAAATTCCCTTAGGATTTTTCATCACCTTGCTATGCATACGCCGAGTGGTCTGATTAAATAACATCTGCCCGCTGTATCGCTCGTTCGTCAGAATTCGCCGGACACTAGCAGCATCCCACGGAATACCCATATGAGTATTGCCTTCCTGCGAACGCAGCACCCTCGCTATATCGCTGTCACTTCGCCCCTCCTCGGTATACCAACGATAAATTTGACGTACTATTTCTACCTCCTCTGGCAACCCGTGCGTCAGCGCCACTCGATCTGTCGGCATGGGCTTCCGCTCACCAGGTTGCAATGGTGCCCGGGCTTGTCCATCTGCTGCAATCGGCATGCGCCGCAATGCATATCCAGGGCGGCCGCCCTGCTTGTAACCCATCATAGAAAACCTAACCTGAGCACTGTGTACTTTGACCGACAGTTCGCGGCTATATTCTGCCGCCATCGCTCGCTTGATACCTTTCATGATTGCGCATAGCGGCGAGCCGTCGTCGACGAACTGTTCGGCGCAATATACGACAACCACGCCTGCTCTTCGGCATGTATATTCGTAAAAGGCACTCTCATCAACATCTTGAAATCGCCCCCACCTACTGACATCGTATACAACGATAACGGCGAAATCGCACGGGGCACTAGTTGCTGCCGCCAATAGAGCTTGCAATCCGGGGCGATTATTTAGCGACAGGCCGCTGCGTCCCTCGTCCACAAAGACTCGCTGTATATTGAGACCGTTAGTGGCTGCATACGCATATATACAGTCAAGTTGGTGCCGGATTGAGTAGTTCTGCACGTCCGTGGACATGCGGGCATATGCCACCGCAGAGATCAACTCTTGAGAACTTTTCTGACCGAAGCTCATTTCACCCTCCGATAATTGGCTGATGACTTTCGTATGCACTATCGCAAAGGAGACATCGGGGTTTCCTAGCGCCGAGTTGCACGATCTGGTCGAATTTTCCTATTCGGGATGCCAATTCCTCGAGCGGTGTCGAGTAGTTGAGCGCGTCCAAAATAGGTAGCTGCTACGGTGCAAAATATGCGACCGCGTCCCCCTACGGGCATCAGCGCACTTCGAGATGAGAGTGGCCGGCTATTTTTTTGAGGCGAGACTATAGCGGCATAGAAGACATTACTCAGTAATCATCCAACTTCGCTATTGGTCCATTGAGACCGTCTGCACGATAACTTCAAATTCCGAATATATCTCGGGTTGCCGCTGTTTGAGGTGGCGTGAGACGGCCGGATTTTCGAGTAATTTCGCAAGATACCCTTTGGCCAATACCAAGTGCAATACATCTTGGCCGTAGGTCTGCTCAACCGTTTTATATTGAACCTGCAGATTGCTCATCTCGCGCTCCATCTTGGAGATTTGCTCCTGCGATACTCCGGACAGGCGCTGTGGCTTCTTACCATCAACTAGCATCACCGCTGGCGTCGCGACAAGCATCGCTTCAGCATATGCAACGGTGATGTTATTGGCAGAAACCATGAGCTCAACGCACTCGACTTGACGAGTAGGTTTCATCTTGCGCAGAACACGGGAAATGTCCGTGGAAAACTGCCGATCTGCAAGCAGCTCTGCTGCTTCTGGGCAAATACCATTGAGAAGCTTAAGTTTTTTGGTGATTTGGCTGACATCTACACTGAGAGCTTTGGCAAGACGCTGTGGGGTGACGCCACGCTCGATCGCTCGGCGCAACATGAAATGTTCTTGCACAGTCGACAGCCGGTTGACGCGACTGTTGTAGGTGTAGCTCTCGTCATCAGTAGCTACTAAACAGCATGCCTCGGCACAGTTCAACTGCTGCAACGCGATTAAGCGAAAATGCCCGTCAAGTAAGATGTAACGGCCGGATTGATTTCCCCCTTTTCCTTCCGGTACAACCGACAGCGGTTCGATTAGACCGATCTCTTCGATTGATGCAAGAATCTGATCGAATTTGCGGGACCTGATTGATTCAGGCGATACCTTTCGCGACAGCAAAATATTATCCATATTGATGAGGAGCGGCTCAGGGATAAAGCCCAATTCGACATTGCTCATGCTGCGTGCCCCATAGGCCAAACACGCTCAGAGAGATATTTTGGCAAGGTATCGAGCCCCTCTGCGCGAAGAAGCGTCGTGAAATTCTCATCGACCAGCAACTGGCGCAAAGCCCCCGTCACAAATAGTAGCCGCTGTTGCGCAAACTCGGCCTTCTTAACCATCAACTTCTGCCGAGCTACCTCTTTCTGATAAGTCCTGATCAAGCTCGAAGTAGTTACATCAACACGCCTGCGCCGCGAGCCAGTAGTCACGGATGGGCCTAAAACCTGTCGATTCTCGATGACCTTTCTAGCCTGTAGTAACTGCTGTCCGCGCAGTGCGCCAGACTCATAAGCATCTTGCAACGCAACCTGCACCGCAGCATTATCATCTCCAGCGTCAACGATCGTAAGCGCCGCAGTTAAAGGGATGCGCCCCTTGGCCACCGCCACCAGCAGCCGCTCCTCTCCATTTTTCAACAACGACAAAATGCCATTGACGTACTCTGGCCGGAGGCCTGTCTTTGCTGCGATTGCTTTCTTGTCGTACCCCTGCTTTTGCAGTTGCTCAATTCCTTGCATGGCCTCTAAGGGATGGTATCGGCGGCGCGCGATATTCTCTGTGAGGTTCATGATGAGGGCAACCTCATCATCCACGGTGACAACAAGGGCAGGAATGACTGTCTCCCCCAGTGCTCTGAACGCCTTTACTCGACCTTCGCCGCATATGAGCACGTAGTGCTCAGTGCCATCCGGCCTTTTCCTGATGGTCACGGTAATTGGTTTTTTTAGACCAATCGCCTTTATGTTGGCGACGATCGCCTCGAAGACGTGTGTGTTGCGCTCCCTAGGATTTAAAGTGTCGATCAATTCGATTGGGATCATCCGCATTTCACTGGGCCACTGTTCCATATTCAAGCAGCCTTTCTTACTCGAGCACGTTCAGCCATGCTGTACAGGTAGTCAAGGGAATCGAAGTGATAGGCTTCGAACTCAATGGGGTTGCTCTCCTTCAGGCGTATCCGTCCATAGTCAAAGTCCAAACGAGGAAGCAGATAGTAGTCCAAGGCATTTCGGTTTGTCCGATCAAGCCGTATCGCAACTGTGATATCCGGCGCCATGCTTGTATCAAATCGGATCTTCCATGAGTAACGACCAGCGCCGTGTTCGTGACAACGGGCGAGCACTAGGGAGACACTGAATTCATCGTTCAGTCGCAGCATGTCCGTAGCAGGATCACGCACGACTACGCCTCCAAGCTCGACAATCGATCGCTCAACCTGTGCAACAATTTCCGGATGATAGCGGCGCAAGAACCGATTGGCCTCAAGATAACGGTAATCCCTGTCTGGAGAAAAGCCAACTGTCTGATAGGCCTGCAGCAAACTACCAAAACGATGTGAGTAAACAGCCGTCGAGGGCATGCCCTCTGTTTCATTGATCACCAAACCGGACAGGAAACCACGATGTTCGTAGAGGTTACGAAGGCGCCGAATCAACTCCTCGTCGGTATAGCGCCGTGCGCGGGCCTGCATGATGCCACGTACTGTATAAAACACTTCGCTAGGTACTATGGGATCGAATGCATTGTCCTTGCGTATCCACATTTCCGGCGAATTAACTACATGCAGTTTTTTTAGCTTGAAGGAGGTACGGTTATAAACATTATTGCCGATGTATTTTTCATTCGTCAGCACCTCGTGAACTGTGGCGCGTGTCCAGGCGCGGCCCAGGTCAGTCTGAAGTCCCAGTTCACACAGCCGCGCCGCGATTTCGGACTCCATCAACCCCCCGTCAATAAACCAACGGTACATTTGATTGACGGTATTGACCTCCTCCTCCGGTCCAGATACCAAAATGACACGATCGGTTTGCAAGCTCTTGTGCTCGCCGCGACTGAGTTCGGTCTTCAGACATCCATGTTGATCGATGAGAACTCTGCGCAAACCATATCCGGCCGGCCCTCCCTGACGATATCCCAGTTCAATCAATCGACATTGACCCGCGAACACTTTGGCTGACAGCTCACGGCTGTACTCACCGGCCATAGCACGCTTCACGCCCTTAACAATAGTCGATACCGGGGATCCATCGTTCTCGAACTGCTCGGCGCAATAGACAACTTGGATACCTGCACGACGGCAGCGGTACTCGTAATAGGCACTCTCATCGGCATCCTGAAAACGGCCCCAACGACTGACGTCATACACCAGAATCATCTGGAACTCGTTGGATCCGCTTTCGACATCGCGTAGCAGTCGCTGCAGCGCTTCGCGTCCGTCAATGCGCAGACCACTCTTGCCGGCATCGGCGTATGTGCGGATGATCTCAATTCCCCGGCTGTTAGCGTATTCTCGAATTTTAGAAGCTTGGTTCTCTGTGGAATATTGCTGGTGCTCCGTCGACATGCGAACGTACTCTACGGCCCGGATACCTGGATGCGGTTGCGCTTCTGCATCGTTTAGCTGGTCTCTTAACATAGCCGTCAATCACCAAGATTGTTGACACGTCTTCCGGGGACAATCACGAATCGGCCCGTCGGGACAAGGCGTTAAGTTCAAGATAGCAGCTGCCTTACGTCGCACCAAACACGTCATCTCTTTGCAACAGCGATATTTTTCGCTGACGAGTAGGACAGCACTCGTAGCTCCACCGTCCACACGTCCATCTTTGCAACGCCGGACTCAGCCACGAAATTCATACGATATATACCTGAGGAGACCTTCGGAAATGGGTTTGACGCGTACATCTTTGCAACCGCTCTGTCCTCATCACCGGCTGCATGCGCTCGGCGGACGCGTTGCATTTGGCGATTTTGCTCCACATAATCTGGATGCTCAGCGCGATATTTTTTCCAGTAGTCGGCGTTTCGTTTGCTCCACGCCTGTTGAGCCCGTGCCTGGTTTTCGGCGTAGTCGAGATCGGTATTGCGCTTGTCACGTTGCCACTTAAGGCGGCGGACACGTTGACAATCACGATTGGAACAATAAGTTTGGTGCGGGGTTTGTGATCGAGGCTGAAATTGCTGCCCGCATGCCTCACAGTACTTGGTTTGCATCTATGGCTCTCCATGCCGGTACATGTCATGAAGAATGTGCGAGCGCGAGCATTTTGCAAACAAGATTCTTTTCTTTTGGCAATAACAACAATATTGACTTGTACGCATCAATTCGAGGCAACTTAAATCAGCGCAGTATGTGCTTACTGTGCTCTCTAATTTCAGTGCAATTTTCTGACGCACAATGGCGCCAAGATTTGAGGTGCACAAACTTTGGCGCCGCTGTAGGTCAGTTGCATTAACTATGACCCGCCCAACTTCCTCACTTTGACATCAGATCAGCTAAGCTATTGATCTAGCGTGTTCGCAGTTGCACTAACTATGGCGCCCTACGATTTAGTCAGCATCAAAAAGCCAGCCTGTAAAGCTGGCTTTTTTTATTTCATAATGCCATCCTGCCAACTCATGGATTTCTTAACAGTTATCTTGCAAAGTATCTTTGAAATTTTAACAATACATATCTGAAAGTATAAACACTATGGAAAAAAAGGATGATTTCTTAAATATAGGGCAAGTTTTAGATGTTGGAACAATAACACCTTTTTTATTATTCATATGTTTTCTATTTCTCATGGTGTACATAAGAACAAGATCAACACACTCCATAATGTCAAGATTCTGGAGAATATTTAATGGAAATGTAGTTTATGATGATATGGAAATAAATAAAATACTCGAATCGAGGTCAGCACTGATGCAATTCCGTTTCACCACTGGAATACCGATCAGATTAAGAAAGCAAATAGGACCATTAATCCGATGGACAAATAAAAACAGCGAGGATCTTGGAGACGTAGGGAAATGTGGCCACTTATTTGATCTTGAAATACCAGGACTGAGAAAACTGGATAAGACAACGATGGCAATGTATATCTTAATCTTGCCTCTGGCATTTTCTGCCTTTTCCTTTACTTTAATACCAACTACTTATTTCTCTTTTACCAATAGAGCCCTTCTCAAAATTACCGCTTCTGAAAATTGGATTCTACTTGGCAGCGACAGCGCGAGGCGCATATCCTTCTTCAGTTCAGAGTCATATACTACGCTCGACAAGGCAAGCTGCATCGCTCCTGACGAAAAAACGGAGCATACAACAAAATTAGAGAAAAAAGATATTGAGTTGATATGCAACTCAATAAATGAAGGCAACGATGAAAAATTCATCAAAGATTCCCTTTATACGCAAAGAATATTTTTTACCCCACTTAGTATTATTCTACTTTGCGCAGTTACACTCTTTTGCAAATGGGCTTTTAACTTTTCAAGCTGGAAGTCAATGCGATCCAGGATTAAAAAAATACACCCTAATAGTTCATATTAGATAGGTTTAAAAATTATGAATGAACAAAAAATTAAATCAGCGATTGCTATGTTCATGCAATCATTCTCTTCAATAGCAATATAAATCAATGCCGTATAAATTCTAGAATTTCAAAAAAGAGAATTTTTATTTTAGGCAAATTATGAACCATTGCACGATGGGGAAATATAATATTGCAATTATTGCTATTAAATTATTAAAATCAGGTCTTCACATACCTTGCCATCCTTCTCCGAAAACCAGTACACTAGTTCCTGAGCGCAACTATTTTGTGCGCGCGCCATGCCGCCTGCTGTTGCCGGGAGGCGTCCCTGCCGCAAGGCGTGTTGTCTGCCTGGACGAATGGAATGTTCACTTCGCGCAGCCTGTCTCCTGCCTTCTATTACCTGTTCTTTTCAGGAGAACGGGAGCAGCAGCAGCGCTTTTTCAAGGAACTGCATTTCATTTCGATAGCCATCCTGACGTTTGGCCTGGCTTGCTGGCTGGTCACGTTCAGCCTGACCTTGCCGCGCGCTTCGTTCGATCATGTGCAGGCGGCGCTGGGTGTGACGGGCATGCTGGGCGGACTGTTGCTGACCGTGTATGCGAAGTCCTTGCAGGCGATTATCGCCAGCGGCACCATCAGTGTGCTGTTCATCGCGTTCGGCTTTCGCGTGCTGATGCTGAGCACGGAAGACCCCGCTTTCTGGGTGTTGCCGCTGGGGGTGATGATCACCCTGACGACGGCGCCCATCTTCAGCGGCATCGCGTATTACCTGGGCGTGTCGCTGTGCGTGTGGGCCATGTTGGGGCTGGGGCAATTTCCCGTGCATGCGGGCCAGGCCGACCAGCATTGGCCCGTGCTGGCCGTCACCATCAGCGTCATCATCGGTTTGGCGCTGAATATTTATTTTCTCGTCCTGCGCATCCATAACTATCGTGCCCAGCGCGAGCTGGCGACGATGGCTTACAAGGATGGTTTGACCGGGCTCAACAATCGCCGCATGTTTACGCAGGGCGCCCGCGCCTTGCAGCGCACGGCGCGCACGCCCGCGTATTTCCTGATGATCGACATCGACGACTTCAAGCAGATCAACGACGTGTACGGCCATGACGTGGGCGACGAGGTGCTGAAAAAGATCGCCGACGTGATCGCCAAACTGTCTGGCGAGCACCTGTGCGGGCGCCTCGGTGGCGAGGAGTTTGCCGTCATTTACCTGGGCGAAAAGAACGCGGCCTGTGACTTCGCCGCGCAGCTGGTCGACAGCGTCGAGGCGGCTTTCGTGCCGGAACGCAAGGTGTCCGTCAGCATCGGCGTCGCAGAGCTGCTCAAGGAAGCGGACTTGTCGCACAGCTACCGGCGCGCCGATGAATCCTTGTACCAGGCCAAGAAAAGCGGCAAGAACCGCTACGTGCTCAACGCTGCCTAGGGGTTGCCGTTGGGGCCAGCATCGAGCAGCGCCAGCAGGGCCTGCGGGGAAATCTTCCAGGGATCGCGCTGCGCGGGATCCACTTCGTACCAGCTGTCCCGGGCGCCGATCTTGAGGATGGTCAAGGGAATGTCCTTGCTCTCAAAGAACGCCAGCATGGGACGAATCAAACGGCTCACCTTGGCGTGGTCTTCTCGGTACAACGAACAGGTATAGAAGCAGCCCTTTTCTCCCATGCGCAATTTCCTGGCCGCGCCGACACACGAGATCTGGGCCATGGCAATGGGGGACAGTGATTCAATAGCCAAGCTTGGCAGAAAGAGATTTATTCCTGAAATGCTAAGATCGCGGCCCGCGCATGCCGGCAACCGGTCCGGCATGGCGTCTCGACAAGGATGGCCATTGAACACCCCAGGAAAAATCACTCTACGCATGCTGTCGCTGTTCGCCGCGCTGTGCCTGCCGATTTCCAGCATGGCAGAAACTATTTCTACCGAAGATGCCGCCTTCGTGGCCGCCACCGTGCCCGTGCCATCGCCGCCGCTGCGCCTGAGTGCGCATCCGGAGATCCGCGCCGACATCTTCAAGCTGCTCGGCTATGCGCGCGGCAGCTATACGCAAGGCAACACCCTGATCGCGCGCCAGGTGCTCGACAGCATGTATTCACTCGACGACATCACGCGCACCATGCTGCCCGACGGGCGCTCGGTGCTGGCCTCCATCGATGCCGGCACACACGGTGCACGGCGCGCCGCCATGCTGTTCGATCCGAAACGCAAGCTGTTGGCGCTGGGCCTGGTCAACGGCCATTGCCAGGCCGCCATCGGCGGCGCCGCCCCCGCCTGCCTGCCATCCACGCACGCCGTGCTGACGGTGTTCCTGCCACCGGGCGCGGAGGATGAGATGGCCGCACCGCTGCTGGTCTGGGCACGGCAGTTGCCGACCACGCTGGCACAGGCTGCACCGGCACAGCGACAAAGCATTGCTGCCGTGGAATACATCACGACCCGCCCCGGCCAGCCCGGCTGGGAACAGCGCGACGTGCCGCCCGGCTTTCCCGCCAGCTTGCTGCACCTGCTGCTGCCGAATGCGGAGTTGAACAGCAGTTCCAGCGGCGGCAAGATCGTCACACCGGCGGGATTGGCCGGTTTGCCCATGCGCACGCCGACGGAAGCGGACGAGGCCGGCGACGAGCCCATGCCCGATGCCGACATCACCTTGCGCAGCTATGCCGATTTCCACTGGGTACTCAACACCTACGCCAAGCTGGCCAAGGGCGCTCAAGTGAAGGGCCATGACGACAAGGTGGTGTTTACGGGCAGCGATGCCAGCGGCCGCTACACGGTGACCTTGCGCGAACCCAACAAGGACGATGGCGTGCTCATCACCGTGGCCAGCTGGCGGGAAAAATAAGCGCAAGAGCAGGGAAAGCATTGCCATTACGCACAAGAACATGGCATTTTGGCATTTTGCGGTATGATTTCCGGCCGTGCGGCGCGGCCCTGTCCCTGCCTTGCCCACCCTGCCCTTCAAGCCAGTCACGCTTGCGCCGCATCTGCCCCTAAGGAATTCATATGTTCGGTTTTAACTTGCGCGTTGCCAAGATGGTGTGGACGGCTTTCCTCATCGCCTTCCTGCTGTTTCTCACCTACAAGGTTTCGTCGACCCTGATCGTGGTGGTCTTTGCCATTTTCTTCAGCTACCTCGTGTACCCGCTGATCGGCCTGCTCGAACGCCATGGCCCGAAGCGCTTGCCGCGCACGGCCGCCATCGGCATCGTCTTCCTCGTGGTGATCTTGCTGGTGGCGATACTGGGCTCCATCTTCGGCGCGCGCATCGAGGAAGAGGCGATCAAGCTCAGTAATCAGTTGCCGACCCTGCTCAAGGGCAACAACTTTGCCGAGCGCATCCCGTTGCCGGAATTCATGGAGCCGTTGCGCGCGCGCCTGCTGTCGTTCATGCAGACGCAGCTGAGCAGCGGTACGGGACAAGCGATGCCGCTGGCGAAAGAACTGGGTTTGACCGTCATGCATGCGGCCAGCAACCTGATCTATCTGGTGCTGGTGCCCGTGCTGAGCTTTTTGCTGATCAAGGAAGGGCCGGACATGCGCGACGGCTTGCTGTCCCTGCTGAACCGCCCGAACAAGAAACTCTGGGGCGCCATCATCGATGACCTCGACATCTTGCTGTCGCGCTATGTGCGCGCCCTGCTGCTGTTGTCGATCGCCACGTTTGTGTCTTACAGCATCGCCTTTTCCCTGATGGGCGTACCGTACAGCCTGCTGCTGGCCGGTGCGGCCGCCTTGCTGGAATTCATCCCGTTTGCGGGCCCGCTGGCGGCGGCCATCATCGCCGTGGTCGTAGCCGGTTTCAGCGGTTTCGAGCACGTGTTCTGGCTGATCGGCTTTATCGCCGCTTACCGTTTGTTCCAGGATTACGTGGTCAACCCGTATTTGATGAGCGAAGGCGTGGAAGTGAGCCCACTGATGGTGATCGTCGGCCTGCTGGCCGGCGACCAGCTCGGTGGCGTGGTCGGCATCTTCCTGTCCGTGCCCGTGATGGCGGCCATCAAGATCGTCTTCGTGCGCGCGCGGGCAGCCTTGCAGGCGCGCCATGATGCGCTGGAGAAAGCGGAACAGGCTGCGGAAGAAGCGCGCGCCCAGGCCCTGGCCGAGGCGGCGATGCTGCAAGAACAGGGCAGCAAGGCCACCCTGGAACAACAATAATCTAGAATCAACAACACCTAAAAAACCGTAGCGAGCGGCAGCAAGTTGTGGCCGAGACGCGCAACTGTGCTAGAGCACAGTGAGCATCGCAGGCCGCAAATTGCGACGCGCAGTAGGTTTTTAGGTGTTGTTAGAACTCTTCCCACTCGCCGCTGTTATCGGCGGCAGGCTTGGCGGAACGCGGTTTTGCGGCAGCGACAGGTGCTGCTGCGGCGCGGCTTGGCGCCAGGCGCAGCGCCGGGCGTTTCAAGGCCGTGCTGGCGGCTGCCACGACAGGCTTGCGCAAGGCAGGCTTGGCGGCAGGACCGCTATGGTTGGCGTCGAGTTTGAAGATGCTGACCATTTCTGCCAGCGCCGCCGCCTGTTCCTGCATGGCTTCCGAGGCAGCTGCCGCTTCTTCCACCAGCGCCGCATTCTGTTGCGTCACGGTATCCATTTCTGCAACGGCCTGGTTGATCTGGCCGATGCCCAGTTCCTGTTCGCGGCCGGCGGCGCTGATTTCGCCCATGATGTCCGTCACGCGGCGGATGCTGGCCACGATTTCGTCCATCGTCGTGCCCGTCTGGCTGACCAGCGCGCTACCGGCGCCCACGTTCTGCACCGACGCTTCGATCAGCAACTTGATGTCCTTGGCCGCGCTGGCCGAGCGGTGCGCCAGGTTGCGCACTTCCGTGGCGACGACGGCAAAGCCGCGACCTTGTTCGCCGGCACGCGCCGCTTCCACGGCCGCATTCAAAGCCAGGATGTTCGTCTGGAAGGCAATGCCATCGATCACGCCGATGATGTCGGCGATCTTTTTCGACGATTCGCTGATGGTGCCCATGGTTTCGACCACTTGCGCCACCAATGCGCCGCCTTTTACCGCCACGTCCGAGGCGGAGACAGCCAGCTGGTTCGCCTGGCGCGCATTGTCGGAATTCTGCTTGACGGTCGAGGTCAGCTCTTCCAGCGACGAGGCCGTTTCTTCCAGGCTCGACGCTTGCTGCTCCGTGCGGCTGGACAGGTCCAGGTTGCCCGAAGCGATTTCATTGCTGGCCGTGGCGATGGCGCCGCTGCCGTCGCGCACGCCGCGCACGGTGGTCGACAGGCGTTCCTGCATTTTCTGCAAGCCCGTCAGCAAGGCGCCCATCTCGTCGTTGCGCGTGATGACGATGTCGTTGGCCAGGTTGCCGTCGGAAATGGCGCCAAAATGCCGCAAGGCCTGGTCCAGCGGGCCAAAGATGGCGCGCAGCAACAAGATGCTGGAAATAATCGTCAGCAAGGCGCCCACCAGCACGCCGCCGATGGCCATGGCCACCTGGGTGCGGTAGCTGGACTGGCTTTCCGCATACATGCGGGCGGCCGAAGTGGTCTGGTATTGCGTCAATGTTTCGGCGGCCTGGTCCAGGCTGCGGTACAGGGGCGTCAGCCCCGTCATCATCAAACCGTCCGCTTGTGCGACGTTACCTTCACGCAAAGCCTTGCTCATGACCAGCAAGCCGTTGCTCATGTACTCGCTGCGCTTCTTGTCCATGTCGTCGGACAGGCGCTTTTCGTCCGTGCTTTGCGGCAAGGCCAGGTAGACCTTCCAGAACTTGTTCGAGGCTTCCATGAATTGTTCGGCACGGGCCAGGGTATCCTTGGCGTCGGCCGCTTCCGGGTGCACCATCACGCGGTCCATCGTGAACCGGGCGCGGCCCAGGGCAATTTGCGATTCGCCGATCGCTTGCGTCGATGCCAGCTGATTACTGTAGACCTCGTTAAGGCTGTTGTTGGCCGATTTCAGGCTGATGATACTCATGACGCCCAGCACGGCGATCATCAAGCCCAGCACACTCATGGTGGCAATCAGGCGCATTTTTATTGTTATGTTAGACAGCATGCAGTTTTCCTTGGTAGGGGCGCAACCATGCCTGCGCCCGCCAAACGGGATAGCAGCAAACGCCTGATGGGCGGGTCACGTGAATTGTTCAGGACAGATCGATACGGCGTGTGCGGCGGCAGGGGGGAAGGCGGCCCGCGCGTATCGTCAGGAGTGCAAGACAGGGCAACGAGGTCGAGGTTTCCTGTACTTTTATTTCCTGACTGCAAGATACAGGGAAAGATTACTAGTAGCAACATCCAGCATGGATTTTCACGCTTTGTAACAAGTAGATGATGTTTTTTGCGCAGAACTGGCATTCCGCAATCGTGCGCGCTCGCGTGGGAATGCCAGTTATGTTAATAGACGGTTTCTGCAATCGAGCATGGTCAGCATTTGCCAGCCACCGTCCGGCGTCGCCTTTACGGCCCCTGTTTCACATCATCGACATACAGGCCGCCACCGCCAGGTTCCACCCACTGGCCCTGCTTCTTGCCGTTGACATAGTTGCCCTGCCATTGCACCACGCCGTCGATGCGGCGTTCGCTGGGGCCGTTCAAGCGGTCCTTCACATACGTGTCATAACCGGTGAAACTGTGCATGTCCACTTCGCGCCATTCGTCCACGCCCGGGCTCACTTCCCAGCGGCCCGTGCGCTGGCCACGCTGCATCATGCCCGTCGTCGTTTCATCGCCGCTTTCATACGTCCACGCCCCTTCGGCCTTGTCATCGACAAAGGCGCCAAACGAGCGGATGGTGTTCGGCTCTTCGTAATGCCACTGCCCCGTGCGCTTGCCCTGTGCGTACTGGCCACGGGCATATACGCTGCCCACGCAGCAATTCACGTTGTACTCGATGAATAGCCCATCCTGGCTGGCGGCAAAGCGCTGCGGCTGCGTTTCCCATGTGATCCATTTGATGTGATAGCTGGGTGCGCGGTTCCCTTTCCAGCCTTTGCCCAGCAGATACGTGACCGTGAGGAAATGGCCATCCTTTTCCGCGAAGGTTTTTTTATAGGCAAACGCCGGTGCATCGGCCGGCTTGCCGGGCAATAAATCGCCATCGATATTGAAATAGCCGACCAGCTTGCCATGGCCATGCTCGATGGCGTCGAACTCGGCCACGCCCGTGGGCGCGTAGACGATGCTGTCGTCGATCTGCGGCACATGGACCAGCGCCGTGCGCACCTGCGCCTCGTCCATGGTTTTCGCGCCGCGCTCGACGGTGCTGGCGGTGGCCATCGGTTTACCGTCGTAGAACCGCGCCGCCTGCACTGGCGCCAAACCTCCCAGCGCCAGCAGCGCCGCCATCGTGCTCATCATCCAAAATGTTTGCCGCATGCCAACTCCACTGCCTGAAAACCGCCATTATGCATGGCCGTTCAGGCAAGACCGGATACGCGAGGACGCTGGCCAAACAGGGGCCGCTGCACCGTCTGCGCCAGCAGCACGCCCAGCAGCGAAATGCCGCCGCCGACCAAATGGTACACATGCATGCTTTCGTGCAGCCACACGATGGCCAACAAGGCCGTCAGCAGGGGCAGCAGGTTGACGTAGATGCTGCAGCGGTTCGGCCCCAGCAGTTTGACGCCTTCGATCCACAGATAGGACAGCACGATGGACGAGCCGATGCCCGCATAGCCGATCAAGGGCAAGGTGGTGGCGTCCAGCCTGGCGCTGCCGGGTGGCAAGAGCAGGAAGAACGGCAGCATGCACGCCAGGGCCGCCAGCGCCTGGCAATAAATGGCTTGCCAGGCGGGAATGGACAACCGCCAGCGGCGCAGCAGCACGCCGTACAGGGCGAAGCTCAGGGAAGCGAGCAGCATCAGCGCATCGCCCGCATGCACGCCTTGCTGCAGCAAGGCCAGCACGTCGCCGCGCCCCACCAGGTACAGCAGGCCGCCAAACGACAGCACGCCGCCGGCCGCCATGCCGACCGTCAGGCGCTCGCCCAGCAGCAGCACGCTGAGCAGGGCCGTCATCAGGGGCGCCAGCGCCGTGACGATGGCCATATTCGTCGCCGTGGTGCTTTCCGCGGCGCGGTAGGACAAACTCTGGAACAGGGCCATCGACATCAGGCCGCACAGGGCCAGCTGCCACCAGTGGCGGCGGATGGCGGCGCGGTTGCGCCACAGGGGCCGGGCGATAAATGGCGTCATCACGAGCAAGACCAGCACCAGACGGTAAAAGGTGATGGCCGTGGGGGCGATGCTGGACGCGGCCAGCTTGGACACGACGACGTTGCCGGCCCACAGCAACATGGCCAGAAACGGATACAGATAGGCGCGCACAGGCATGCGAAACTCCGGGAATAGTTACGGGAAACCATCATGCCGCAAGCGCGTCGCGCCTTCTCGCGCTAAGATGTCCGAACCTATCGCAAAACTGACCTTCTTTCATGGATTGTTCCTCTCCGGCCTTTCAGGAATTGCTGCCCGTCACGGCACGCGCCATGGCGCTGGCCGTCGACTATGCGCACGGCCACGTGATTTCCGCGCACCGCCACACGCATGCGCAGTTGCTGTATGCCATCGAGGGCGTGATGACCATCGAGGCGCAGGGCGGGCGCTGGGTGGTGCCGCCCACGCGCGGCGTGTGGCTGCAGCCGGGCATCGCGCACAAGGTGCGCATGAGCGGCGCCGTCAAGATGCGCACGGTGTTCGTCAACTGCGCCAATTCGCCATTGCTGCCGGGCCACAGCTGCGTGCTCGACATCAGCCCCCTGCTGCGGCAATTGATCGTGGCGGCCGTCGACATCGCGCCCGATTTCACGGAAGGCAGCCGCGACTGGCATCTGCTGCAATTGCTGTTGCACGAGCTCGACAGCCTGCCCGTGCTGCCCCTGTATCTGCCGCTGCCCATGGATGCGCGCCTGCGCGGCATTTGCGCGCGGCTGATGGAACAACCAGGTGAACAGCAGACGGTGGCGCACTGGGCACAGGAACTGGCGATCACCGAGCGCAGCCTGCACCGCTTGTTCCAGAAACAGACGGGCATGCGCTTTGGCCAGTGGCGCCAGCAGGCGCGATTGCTGCGGGCGCTCGAGCAATTGGCGCAAGGCGTCAAGGTCATCGACGTGGCCATGGACAACGGCTACACGAGCCAAAGCGCGTTCACGGCCATGTTTAAAAAACATTTCGGCACCACGCCGACCGCGTTTTACCAGGCTAAAGTCATTGCGGCGTAAAAAAAATGCTGCTATGCATCAATAATCATGGGCGATTGGGGGCAGGCTTGTTATCATCGCAAGCCTTATCGCACCGCGCCCATCCTGGCAGCGGTGTTGACCTCAGCTCACACCACCATGACACAGAATTTCTTCCAGACATTTATCCTGCTCTTGCTCGTCACCGACCCGTTCGGCAACGTTTCCCTGTTCGTCAATGCCCTGAAACGGGTGCCCATCGAGCGGCGCTGGAAAGTGGTGGTACGCGAGTGCATGATCGCCTTTGGCATCTTGCTGTTGTTCATGTTCTTCGGCCGCCATTTCCTGAACGCCTTGCAATTATCGGAAGTGGCGCTGCGCATCGGCGGCGGCGTGATCCTGTTTCTGATCGCCATGCGCATGGTGTTTCCGCAGCCAAACGCGGGCAATAGCGACCACGAGATGGGCGGCGAACCGTTCATCGTGCCGCTGGCCATCCCCGCGCTGGCCGGTCCGTCCGCGCTGGCGACCGTGCTGCTGTTTTCCTCGCATGAAATGAACGAAGTGATCGCCCACGTGGCGGGGCTGACGGCCGTGGCCGTCGTCTGGCTGGCCGTCTTCCTGTGCGCCGAACGCTTGCAGCGTGCGCTCGGTCCAAGGGTCATGACGGCATTCGAGCGCCTGATGGGCTTGATCCTGACGGCCATGGCCATTGAAATGCTGCTGGCCGGCATACGCGCATTCCTGAAATCCGTTTAACATCAGCATTCATCCACTGAAGGAGTCCAGCATGAGCCGTTGCGCCCACATTTGCCTGATGGCCGATTACAACCAGTGGATGAATGCCAAGGTCTATGCAGCGGCGGCCAGCCTGCCGCCCGGCGAGCTGGAGCGCGAGCGGGGCGCCTTTTTTGGTTCCCTGCTGGCCACCCTGAACCACGTGATGGTGGGCGACACCCTGTGGCTGCAGCGCTATGCGAAGCACCCGGCCGGCTTCCCCCTGCTCGATCCCATCCGCGCCATCACGCCGCCCGCTTCCCTCACGCACCCGCTGTTCGCGGCCGAGGATTTTGCCGCCATGCACGCGCACCGGCAATGGCTGGACCAGCTCATCGTCGACTGGGCCGCCTCCATCCGCGAAGAAGACCTGGACCACCTGCTCGACTACCGCAACAGCAAGGGGCCGAACCGGCGCGAGTTTTTCAGCCTGCTCATGCATTTCTTCAACCACCAGACCCATCACCGGGGCCAGGCCAGCACCCTGCTGTCGCAAGCGGGCGTGGACATTGGCGACACGGATTTACTGTTTCGCATCCCCAACCATCTTGCCGACTGACGGCGCGCGGTACAGCCACGCTTTCCCGGCAATCGCCGCCAGCGCCAGCATACCCAGCAGCGCGCCGCAGCCCAGCGCCCCCGGCATGCCGTAGGACTCGATGGCGATGCCGCCCGCCATTGCGCCCACCGTCACGCCCAAGTTGATGGCGGCGATATACACGCCGATGGCGAACGCCGGCGCCTCGCGCGCTTCGCTGCTGAGCCACACTTGCGTGACGATCAGCCCGCTCGTATGCGCGGCGCCCCAGAACAGCAACAGCAACGCCATGGGCGCCCAGCCGATACCGCTGCCCGCATACTGGTACAGCAGCCAGTAAGCCAGCCCCAGCAGCACGGGCTGCAGCAGCACCGTGCGCAGCACGTGCGTGCCCAGCTGCCGCCCCGCGAACAGATTGCCCGCCACGCCACCGATACCAAACACCACCAGCGCCAGCCCCGTCTGGCGCGCCGACAAGCCCGCTTCTTGCTGCAGATACGCGGCCGCATAGGCATACACGGCAAACATGGCGGCAAACACGAGCACGGCGGCGGCAATGGTGAGCCACAGGGCCGGTTTGCGCAGCACGGCCAGCTGGCGGCCATACGCCATCGGCGCCTCGCGCGGCGTGTCGGGCAGGAACAGATGTAGTCCCAGTGCAGCCAGCGCGTTGACGAGGGCGCAGGCAAGGAACGATGCCTCATAACCATATTGCGCGGCGATCCAGGTGGTGAGCGGGATGCCCAGCACCATGCCCATGCTGGTGCCCGTAAATGCGTACGCGCCGGCCCGCGCCGCCTGTTGCGGCGGATACAGGGCGGCAGCGGCCACCATGGCCAGCGAGAAATACACGGGGTGGAACAAGGCCGGCACGATGCGCAGCGCCAGCAGCAGCTCGAAGCGGGGCGCATACGCCGAGACCACGCTGGCCAGCGCGAACACGAGCAGGGACGCGATCAGCACGCGCTTGCGGCGCCAGCGCGTAGCCAGCAACACGAGAAAAGGGCCGCCCACGGCGATCACGAGGGCGAACAGGCTCACCAGCGAACCCGCCTGCGCGGCCGTCACGCCGTAGCGCTGCATGATCATCGGCAAGATGCCGACCACGCCAAACTCGATGCAGTACACGCCGAACAGGCCCAGCGCGAGGAAGACGATCGGGTGCGGGCGCGTCATGGCGTTTCCTTGGCGCCATACACTGCCTGGCACAGTTCCGCCACGAACGGCCCCGCCATGCCTTCCAGTGCCGTATTCGTAAACGCCACCACGGACAGCTCTTGCGCAGGGTCGACAAACCAGGAATGGCCATAGGTGCCGCCCATGCGCCACGTGCCCACGGACTCCGGTGTGGCGGCGGCAAGCGGGTCCGTCAACACGGTAAAACCGAGGCCAAAGCCCCGCCCCGGCCAGAACGGCAAATCGAAGCCGCCCGTCTGGCTCGTGCCCATCTGCTGCGCCAGACCGGCTGGCATCAGGGGCGCGCCGCCCTGGCGCAACGCTTCCAGCAAACGCATGAAATCAGGCGCGGAACCCACCATGCCCGCGCCGCCGGACGGATAGACCTGCGCATCGCAGGCGCGCGCCGGAGATAACACAAACCCGGCCATGCCATCGAGAAACGGCAGATGGTCTTCGCCCTCGTCGCGCAAGCGGCGCGGCCGGGATTCTCCCGCTGCCCGGTCCGCATACACGACGGCCAGGCGCGCCGGTCCCGTGGCCACAAAACCCGTGTCGCGCATGGCCAGCGGCACCGTCACCAGATATTCCACGGCGTGCGCCAGCGGCATGCCGGCCGCCTGTTCGATAACGGCGCCCAACACATCGGTGGCAATCGAGTATGCCCAGCGCTCGCCCGGTGCATACGCCAGCGGCACGGTGGCCAGGCGGCGCAGATTGTCCTCCAGGGAAATGCGGGACGCATCCATGCCGTCGGACACCCCGGCCTGCGCATACGCGCCGCCCGGCGGCTGGAAGAAGCCATAGTCGAGGCCGGCCGTGTGCGTGAGCAGATGCCGCACGGTGATGGGCGCCACCGTACCGTCCGGCTGGCGCGGCGCAAAATACGGCAGCCAGCGTGTCACCAGGTCGTCCAGGCCCAGCCGGCCCTGCCCCACCAGCGCCAGCGCGGCCGTCGACACGATGGGCTTGCTGACGGACGCCAGGCGGAAGACGGCGTCCTCAACCATGGGTATGCCCGCCTCGAGGTCCAGGTGGCCGGCCGCGCGGCGGTACACGTCCTTGCCACGCTGGCGCACCAGGACGACGGCACCCACCAGGCGCTGCTGCTGCAAAACAAAGTCGAGCAAGGGATCGATGCGGGCGGACAGGGCCGCAGGAGAGAAGTTGTACATCATGGCGTAGCCTTTCAAATGATCAGGCTGCCAAGGTAAGGCAGGTGCGATCAAAGAAAAACAGGCTATAGTTTCTGTCTGTGCGGACGTTGGCATCCGCAATCAATGAGGATCGACATGGATAACCTGGCGGGATTCACGGCCTTCGTGCAGGCGGCCGAAACGCGCAGTTTTGTCGCGGCGGGCCGCGTGCTCGGTATTTCCGCCTCGGCCGTGGGCAAGAGCATCGCGCGGCTGGAAGAGCGTCTCGGCGTGCGCCTGTTTCACCGCAGCACGCGCAGCATTGCGCTGACCAGCGAAGGCACGGTGTTCCTGGAACGCTGCCGGCGCATCCTGGGCGAGATCGAAGCTGCCGAACTGGAGTTATCGAACAGCAAGAGCGCGCCGCGAGGCCGGCTGCGCGTCAGCTTGCCGCAGGTGGGCAGCTTGCTCAATCCCGTGCTGGCCGCGTTCGTGCGCGCCTATCCGCTGGTGGAACTCGATCTCGACTTCAGCGACCGCCGGGTCGACGTGATCGAGGAAGGCTACGACGCCGTCGTGCGCGCGGGAGAAAGCGCCGACAGCCGCTTGATGAGCCGCCAGCTGGGCCAGTTCCAGCTGCAGCTGGTGGCCGCGCCCGCCTACCTGGCGCAACACGGCACGCCGCTGCTTCCCGCCGACCTCGCGCGGCACACTTGCCTGCTGTACAAATTTCCCAGCAGCGGCAAAGTCGAGGCCTGGCCCCTGCCCGAGTGGCAGGCCCTGCATGCGGCCGGCTTGCCGGCCCTGCTCCACTGCAACAATGTCGACACCTTGCTGCACTTTGCCGAAAGCGGTCTGGGCATCGCCGCCCTGCCCGACTTTGCCGTACGCGCCGCGCTGGCCGCAGGCCGCTTGCATCCGGTGCTGGACGCGCACCGCCAGCACGATGGTGCCTTCCGCATCCTGTGGCCCAGCAGCCGCCACCTGACGCCGAAACTGCGCGCCTTCATCGACTTCCTCGCCACCCACGTGTTTCCGGAAAGCTGAACCCCCATCAGCGCCGCGCTCGTTGTTTCCACACGACAACTTAGTCAAGTTGCTACCAGTTTTTCAGCTTTTCACGGACTTGATACAAGTTTTTGTATTGCAGTGCGGAATTTTGAGGAACAATTACAGGCTGGCCGCCGCTACGTATAAACCCGTAGCCCCGGCCTGTCCGATGTTTTCCCTCACTTCCGCAACACGAAAGCAATCATGTCACTCACACAATTCAAAATCGGCACCCGGCTCGGGATCGGGTTTGCTGTCGTCCTCGGCCTGCTGGTCGCCGTCTTGCTCGTCGGCTTGTATTCCATGGGACAACTGAGCGCGCGCACGCACGACATCGTGGCCGACAAGAACGTCAAAATGGCGGCCGCCAATACCATGAGCGACAACGTGCGCAACATTACCCTGGCGATCACGAGCATTGTGGTGGCGCCGACGGAAGCGCTGGTACAGGCGGAACTGGCAAAGATCGGCGAGTCGCGCAAGAAATACGGCGCCGCCAAGGAAACCTTGCAAAAGAAAATCTCGACGGACAAGGAAACGGCCTTGATGGCCGAGCTGGACGCGGCCCTGAAATCGGGCGCACCGCTGAACAACAAGGTCATCGAGCTGCGCAATGCGGGCCAGACGGAAGAAGCGATCGCTTTCCTGACGCAGCAAGCGGCGCCGAGCCTGAAGCGCGTGCTGGGCGCGCTCGACAGCCTGGTCGCGTATGAAGGCGAGCAGGCGGCGCAAGCGGCAACGGAAGCCGAAACGCTGAGCAACAGCGCGCGCGCTTCCATGATTACCTTGGGCAGCGTTGCCGTGCTGCTGGGCGCTTTTGTTGCCTGGATCATCACGCGCTCGATTACCCAGCCCATCAATGCAGCCGTCAGCGTGGCCGAAACCGTGGCCTCGGGCGACTTGTCGTCGCACATCGTCGTCAATTCCAGCGATGAAACGGGCCGCCTGCTGGGCGCCCTGAAAGCCATGAACACCAGCCTGCTGGGCGTGGTGGCGCAAGTGCGCAACGGCACGGATGCGATCTCCACGGCATCGAGCGAAATTGCCGCCGGCAACCTCGACCTGTCGTCCCGCACGGAAGAGCAAGCCAGTTCGCTGGAAGAAACGGCGTCGGCCATGGAAGAGCTGACCTCGACCGTAAAGCAGAATGCGGACAATGCGCGCCAGGCGAACCAGCTGGCGAAAAGCGCATCGGAAGTGGCCGTGCGCGGCGGCAGCATCGTTTCGCAAGTGGTCGACACCATGGGCACGATCAACGCCTCGTCGCGCAAGATCGTCGACATCATCGGCGTCATCGACGGCATCGCTTTCCAGACCAACATCCTGGCCTTGAACGCGGCCGTCGAAGCGGCGCGCGCGGGTGAACAGGGACGCGGTTTTGCCGTCGTGGCCTCGGAAGTGCGCAACCTGGCGCAGCGCTCGGCGGGCGCGGCGAAGGAAATCAAGGAGTTGATCGCCGCCTCCGTCGCCAACGTGGACACGGGTTCGCGCCTCGTCAATGAAGCGGGCCAGACCATGGGCGACATCGTCGACAGCATCGTGCGCGTGACCGACATCATGGGCGAGATCACGTCCGCTACGCACGAGCAGACCATCGGCATCGAGCAGATCAACATGGCCATTGCCCAGATGGATGAAGTGACGCAGCAAAACGCGGCCCTCGTGGAAGAAGCGGCGGCCGCCTCGCAAAGCATGCAGGACCAGGCGGGCGAACTGGCGCATGTGGTCGGCTTCTTTAAAACCGGCAACCATGTTGCCAGCGCACCCAAGCTGGCGCCTGTGCGCACGGCACCAGCCGCCCCCGCCATCGCGCGCCCTGCGGCCAAGCCAGCGCCAGCGCACAAGGCCGTCGCGGCCGCGCCGGCACGCCGCAGCAATGCGGCTGCAGAGAGCGAATGGGAAGAGTTTTAATGCACGAGTTTTAACCCTCAGCAACATCGCAACGGGGGAAGGCCAGGCAGGAAGTTGCTGCCTGGCTTTTTTTCGTCTGCTAATACCACTTTTTTTGCCGTAAAGCCCGCGCAATAGACAAAAGTGCAAAACGTGCACCGCGCATACGCTTTACAATCCTCGCTCGCTTTACAAAATATTGGTCATCATGAATCAGGCAGAACAGCAGCGCCTCCTGGCTATCCTGGAGTATTGGCACAAGATCGAATTCTTTATCCCGTTTGACCTGAATCAAATCACGGACGTTGAAGACCAGTCCACCGTGCGTCTCCTGCACCGCGAACAGCTGGCGCAATTGCCGCCGCAGTTCGCCACGCAATGGCAAGTGCCGTCCGACCGCGAGATCGACGGCTACTCATTGTTCCTTGGCGTGTTCGACAAGGCCGAAATCAACAAGGCTTGTCCGCCGGCCACCGGCCCGGAAAACATTGCCGAAACAGAAAAAACAGAGTTGCTGGGACGCTCGTGCTTTGCCCGCCTCAATCTCAACGCGCTGGGCGAGCCGCAGTTCGATCCCGTGTCCGTGTCGACCTTGCCGTGGGCGCTGGGCCGCGCCCGCACGCCGGACTGGTCGGGCCTGAGCCTGGACGCCTTCAGCGACAGCCAGCTGGCGCTGCAAGACAGCCTGCGCAACTTCGCGGCCAGCCGCACGCCACAGCAAGTGACGGACGAGGCCGGCAATGTCTCATCGCCCCTGTCCGGCATGGAAATCGCGGCCCTGGCCGACCTGCTGCGCGACTGGGCCGGCTTCCACCCGTCCGCCGGCCAGCCGCTGGCCGTGCTGGAATTGCGCACGCGCAAGAAACGCGCAACGGTCACGGAAGCCGATGCGCTGGAATCCAGCAAGAACCGCAGCCTGGACTTTGGCGACGCGGTGGAACCATCGATCGATATCCTCAACAGTTTTTACCTCGATGATCTGGAACAGATCATTCGCGCCTTGCGTGGCGGCAAGTTACCGGCGACGGTCGCCGCCTACCTGACGCCGCTGGCACAGGATGAGCGCATCGACCTGTACAGCCCGGCCGGACGCCAGGCGCTGGCCGCCATGCTCAATCCAGGCAATATGAACCGGGGACACTGGCTGGAAGACGCCAGCTACGCCATGAGCCTGATGCAGCAGTTCGCCATCCACGGCGCGCGCACGGGTTTGAGCGAGCGGGGCATCTTTTCCGTCAATGGCCCACCGGGCACAGGCAAGACGACCTTGCTGCGCGAATTGTTCGCCGACAACATCGTGCGCCGCGCCAGCGTGCTGTCCTGCCTGGACCGCGCGGGCGACGCCTTCATCGGCAAGGTGGCCGTGGCCTTTGAAGGCGTGCACGACCCGATCACCATCGCCCGCTTGCGCCCGGAACTGACGGGCTTTGAAATGGTCGTCGCCTCGTCGAACAATGCGGCGGTGGAAAACATTTCCGGCGACCTCCCAAAACCGAAGCAGTTGGGCAAGGAATGGGCACGCACGCGCTATTTCGAAAGCGTGGCGCGCCGGGTCGTGGCCGACGGCAATGGCGCCAACCGCGCGCTGAGTGAGGCGGAAGCGCCATGGGGCTTGATGTCCTGTGCGCTGGGCAATAGCGCGAACCGCCGCCGCTTCGTCAGCAATTTCTATGACGACGACTGGGACAAGACCACGGCGCGCAAGACGCCGAATGCGCAAAATATCCGCCAGTGGCTGGCCAGCCACCAGGGCGTGAGCTTCGCCCAGGCGGCGCGCGAATTCCGCGAGACGGAACACGTGGTGGAAAAGGCGCTGGCCGAGCACGCCCAGTACGCGGCCCTGTGGCAAGCCGTGGGCACGTGCACGGAAGCCGACTTCATGCAGGCCAGCCAGCAAGCGCTGATTGCGGCCGAGCAAGAGATGGATGCGGCGAATGGCGCCCTGTCCGACGCGCTGGCGCAGCAGGACACCCTGCTGGCAAGCAAGAAGGAATTGCTGGAAGAGGAACGCCTGGTGGCGCTGACGCAGCCCGGTTTCTTTGCCCGCCTGTTCCGCACGGCACCGGCCCGCGCCTACAAGGAAGCGGTCGTGGCCAATGCCGAAGCGCAGCGCCAGGCCGCGCGCGACGTGTCCGCCATCAAGCTGCTGCTGAAGGGCGAGCTGGAGCCGCGCTGCGAACGTGCCCGCAACAGCCTGCACATTGCCCTGCGCACGGCGCAGTCGCGCCAGCGCGAATGGGATGACAGCACGGAACTGCTGCGCCGCGCGCGCATGCGCTTCCCCACCATCGCCGCGCCGGCAACCCTGGACGAGCTCGATGGTGACGCGCTGCAAATTGGCGGCCTGTGGCATGAACCGGCCCTGGCCCGCTTGCGCTCGCGCCTGTTCGCCAAGGCCCTGGCCCTGCATGAAGCGTGGCTGGCGGAAGTGGCAAAGAAAGGCGGACCCGGCTTTGGCGGCAACTTGCTGGCCGTGTCGAAATTGCTGAAAAACAAGCGCGCCTACGACCAGTCGCATATCGCCATGGTCTGGCACAGCCTGTTCATGGTGGTGCCCGTCGTGTCGACAACGTTTGCCTCGTTCGCGCGCCAGTTCCAGGGCATGGGTCCCGAATCGCTGGGCTGGCTGTTCATCGATGAAGCGGGCCAGGCCGTGCCGCAAGCGGCGCTGGGCAGCTTGTGGCGCGCCAAGCGCGCCGTCGTCGTGGGCGATCCGCTGCAGATCGAGCCCGTGTTCACGGTGCCGGGCCGCCTCGTGCAAACCTTGTCCGCCCTGTCGCCGCACACGCAGGATGGCAGTTATGCGCCAACCTCCGTTTCCGTGCAGACACTGGCCGACAAGGCCAACCGCTATGGTGCCGTCGTCGGCGCCGGCAGCGCACAGCCCTTGTGGATCGGCAGCCCCTTGCGCGTACACCGCCGCTGCGTGGAGCCGATGTTCTCGCTGGCCAACAGCATCGCCTACGAAGACAAGATGGTCTATGGCTTGAGCGAGCGCACGCCGCCGGCCGGCGCGCGGGGACTCACGAAAGGCCCCAGCTGCTGGATCGACGCCATCGGCGCCGTCAGCTACAAGCAGGTCGTGCCCGTGCAACTCGATTTCGTGCTGGAAGTGCTGCTGAAACTGTACCGCCGCGACGGCAAGCTGCCCGACATGTATGTGATCACGCCATTCAAGGCCGTGCGCATCGAATTGCGTTCGCGCATCATCGACATGGACTGGGACCGCCGCCTCGGCTATGGCAAGGCGCCGACGGCGCGCGAATTGCGCCAGTGGAGTAGCCAGATGGTGGGCACCGTGCATACCTTCCAGGGCAAGGAGCAAAGCGTGGTGATGCTGGTCCTCGGCGCCGACGACAGCACGGTGGGCGCCGCGCAGTGGGCGGCTGCCACGCCGAACTTGCTCAACGTCGCCCTGACGCGCGCGCAGCACCATGTGTACATCGTCGGCAACCCGCTGCTGTGGGGGCAGTTGCCGCATTTCGCGCCCGCGTGCGCGCAATTGCCGCATACGGGCATGCATGAGTTTTTGGTGGAGATGGGTTGACGGCCCCATGACCATGCTTTACGGCGTAGGTCGGATTAGGTCCGCAGGACCGTAATCCGACAATATGGTTGGCGCGTGATGTCGGATTACGTGCTTGCGCGCTAATCCGACCTACAGTCCTCGAGCGGAAACACTAAAGTGAACGTCGTGGCGGCCGCGTCCGACGCCACGGTCGCGCTGCCGCCATGCAACTGCATGATGGCCGTGACGATGGCCAGGCCCAGGCCTGTGGAAGCGGCCGAGTCGCTGCGGGCAGGGTCGGCGCGATAAAAACGCTCGAACAGGTGCGGCAAGTGGCGCGCGAGGATGGCGGGGCCGAGGTTGCTCACGCTCAGTTCCACTCCTTCGTTCGTCGCATGCGAACGCAGCAAAATCGTGCTGCCCGGCGCCGCGTGGCGTATCGCGTTCGACAGCAGATTGCCCAGCGCACGGCGCAGCAGTTGCGGCTCGGCCGTCACCGTGCCGCTGCCGTGGCAAGCCAGCGCCAATTCGCGCTCTTCGGCCAGTCCCTCAAAGAAATCGGCCAGGCGCAAGAATTCGTCCTGCACGGGTAGAACTTGCTTGACGAGCACCATTTCATCCTGCTGCGCGCGCGCCAGAAACAGCATGCTGTCGATCATGCGCGACAGCCGTTCCAGCTCTTCCACATTCGATGACACCAGCTGTTCATATTCTTGCGCGCTGCGCGGGCGGGCCAGCATCACCTGGCTTTGCCCCAGCAGATTGGTGACGGGCGTGCGGAATTCATGCGCCAGGTCGGCGGAGAACTGCGACAGCCGCGCATAGCCTTCCTGCAGCCGCGCCAACATGGCGTTCAGGGCCTGGATCAGCGGCAAGAGTTCCGTCGGCGCGCCGCGCGCATCGAGCTGCTGCTCCAGCTTGCCCGGCCGCACGAGGGCCGCATGGGCGGCGATATTGCGTAGCGGCCGCAGTCCCCGCAGCAGCATCAGGCTCGCCAACAGCGCCGCCACCAGCGCGCTGACGGCCACCGAGACGACGATTTGCCAGCGGTAGGCGGCAAACATGGCCGTGCGGTCGCCGTAGACCCGGGCGACAGAGATGTCCGCCATCTGCGCCGGGTCGCCGATGCGCGCGCTGGCCGCCACCACGCGTGCGGGATAACCGTCGCGGCTGGTCCAGCTGACGATGTCGCTGTCCGTCACGGGCGCATCGACGGCCACGGGCACAGGATGCGCCACCGTTTCGCCGTTCGGATTGACATCGATCAAACGCGTGCCATCGGCGCGCACGATGCGCACCAGGGAATTTTCTTGGCCGCTCATGGTGTCGCGGAAATACTGGGGCCGCTCGCGGATGATGTCGAGGGTGCCCGCATTGCCCAGCAGCTGCTGGATCTGCCGCAGTTTACCCAGCAATAATATGTCGTCGCGGCGCTCGATTTCCGCGACAAATGAACGGTACAAATGCATGCCCAGCCCGGCCGACACGAGCGCCACGATCAGTACGAAGACGAGCGTGACGCGCAGGGTCAGCGAGCGGCGGAGTTGCGCCAGCTTCATTGAGCGGTGCCACTGTCAGCCACGGCAGGCGCGCGCAATTCGCAGACATAGCCCATGCCCCGCAAAGTGTGGATCAGCTTGGGTTCGAACGGGTCGTCGAGCTTGCTGCGCAGGCGGCGGATGGCCGCGTCGATGACATTGGTGTCGCTCTCGAAATTGATGTCCCACACTTGCGAAGCGATGATGGAACGTGACAATACCTCGCCCTGGCGCCGCGCCAATAAATGCAGCAAGCCGAATTCCTTGGCCGTCAGGGTGATGCGCTGGCCTTGCCGGCTGACCTTGCGCTTCATCACGTCGATTTCCATGTCGCCGATGCGGATGACGTCATCTTCGCGCGGCGGCCCGCGCCGCAGCAGGGTGCGGATGCGCGCCACCAGTTCGGCAAAGGCGAACGGTTTCACCAGGTAATCATCGGCGCCCAGCTCCAGCCCCTTGACCCGGTCCTGTACTTCGTCGCGCGCCGTGAGGAAGATTACGGGCACGTCGGCGCCGCCCTCCTGCAAGCGCAGCGCGCGCAAGACTTGCCAGCCGTCCATGATGGGCAGCATGACGTCGAGCACGATGAGATCGGGCGCCTCGCTGCTGGCCATGTGCAAGCCGTCGCGGCCATTGCGCGCCAGGCTCACCGTAAAGCCGGACTCGGCCAGGCCGCGCAGCAGATAGTCGCCCGTCTTCGGTTCGTCTTCAATGACCAGGATGCGCATGGGTAGGGGCTTTCTTGTGGGAAGTTGAACCATTTTACGCCGCGTGCAAACCGCTGCGGATGATAAAAATGTCATGCGGCGATCATCTTCTCGTAGGGCAACGCTGGCCATACTGGCGTCACTTGATTCCCTGGATGCCACATGAAAACCCTGTTACTTGGCAGTACCCTGCTGTGCCTGCTGGCCAGCCCAGCCCATGCCCAGCTGCGCAAGGTCGATGAACTCTCGCTGGCGGCGGCCAACAAGCTGGCCGATGCTGCCATGGCCGCATGCCAGGCGCAAGGACGGCACATCGTCGTCACCGTGCTCGATCGTGGCGGCAATATTGTCGCCGTGCAGCGCGCCGATGGCGTTGGGCCGCACAACACGGATGCGAGCCGGCGCAAGGCCTACACGGCCCTGTCGACGAAAAATGATACCCAGGCGCTGGCCGTGGCCGCGCGCGGCAATCCCGACATGGCCAATTTGACGACCGTGCCGGAACTGTTGCTGCTGGGCGGCGGCCTGCCCTTGCGAGCCAAGGGCGAAGTGGTCGGCGCCATCGGCGTGGCCGGTGGCGGCGGCGCGCAGCAAGACCGCGCCTGCGCCCATGCCGCCCTGGCCGCCATCCCTGAACTCGATTCCCCTACCCTTTAAACTGAAAGATACGACGATGAGCACACTGAAACAAATCACCGCCGCCCTGGCCTTCGCCAGCCTGTCCAGCATGGCCCTGGCCGCCGCCAATCCCTTGAGCGTGCACATTCTCGACTTGCAGAGCGGACAGCCGACGGCCGGCGTAACGGTCACCCTGGAGCAAAAGAACGGTGAAGGCTGGCAACAACTGGGCAGTGCCGTGACGAATGCGCAAGGGCGCATCGCAGCCATGTATCCGGTGGATGCGCCCATGCAGGCGGGCGACTACCGCATCGTGTTCAAGACAGGCGAGCACTATGCGCGCCTGAAGCAGGAAACCTTCTTCCCGGAAATCCCCGTGCAATTTCACGTGGAAAAGACTGACCAGCACTATCACATCCCGCTGCTGCTCAGCCCTTTCGGTTTTTCCACGTACCGGGGAAATTAAGCTTGGCCGATGGTCTTGGCCGTCTGCCCGAACAGCACGCTTTTCGCGTCGCCGCTGACGGTCGGCTGCACATTGATTTCCGCCGCCCGCGCATACGCGCGCACGGTGGCGGGACGGGCGGCAATGGCCGCGAACCAGCGCGCCAGATGCGGGAAATCTTCCAGCTTCTGGCGCTGGCGTTCGTGCGGCACGATCCACGGATAGATCGCCATGTCGGCGATGGAATAGCTGTCGCCGGCCACGAATGCACGGTCCGCCAGGCGCTTGTTCAGCACGCCGTATAGCCGGTTCGTTTCATTCACGTAGCGCGTGATGGCGTAGTCGATCGGTTCGGGCGCATATTGCACGAAATGGTGGTTCTGTCCCGCCATCGGGCCCAGGCCGCCCATTTGCCAGAACAGCCACTGCATGACTTCGGCACGTCCCCGCACATCCATCGGCAGGAATTGCCCGCTTTTCTCGGCCAGGTATTGCAAAATCGCGCCAGACTCGAACAGGGACAGCGGCGCGCCGCCATCTTCCGGCGCCTGGTCGACGATGGCGGGAATGCGGTTATTCGGCGCGATGGCGAGAAACTCGGGCTTGAACTGCTCGCCCTTGCCGATATGCACGGGAATAAGGTTGTAGGGGATGCCCGCTTCTTCCAGGAACATCGTCACTTTGTGCCCGTTGGGCGTGGTCCAGTAATACAGGTCGATCATCGTGGTCTTTCCAGGTAGATAAGTAGGGGCAGGCGAACTTGGCATAACTATTGTCGCGCCGCAACTGATATGCATGGATATAATGCCACGTAAGCGAAAAACAAGGCGGCGCAAGCACCCACTAGCGCCGTCACGCTAGGCATCCCGACATTCCCGAGCACAAACAAAGAAAGCCGACCATGCGCAAACTCCTGATCGTCACGCTGTCCGTCCTGCTGTCAGGCTGTGTCCAGGACTTCGCCATCTACATGTTCGATGGGCAAGACCATTCCCTGACCGTGCGCCGCCAGCAACGTTATTTTTGGCAAGATACCGTGGAAGTGCAGCTGATGGCGACGAATCTGCCGCAATGCCAGCGCCTGCATACCCTGTCGACGGATGCGCCGGCCGACGTCACCGTCGAGCTGTTCGCGGCCGGCGATGGCATCTGGAATATCCGCATGGGCAAGCAGTTGTGGCAGGCGGAAACGAATACCTGCAATGAGCTGACGGAAATGGAAAACGACCCGAAAGCCGACCTGGGCCAGCCGGTCGGGCAATTCGTAGTCGTCGATGACAAGCTGGAATTCGAACCGGCGCCGCCAGCGGCAGCGCCAGCCCAGTAAATCAGCGCGCCGCCAGGCTGCGCAGCGGCTTTTTCGCCGCGGCGCGTGGCGCGCCAGCCGAAGTGGCCGCCAGGCGCGGCGCCGTACCCGGCTCCTGCGCCGACAGTTTGAAGCGCGCCACCAGTTGCGCCAGCACGGCCGCCTGGTCCTGCATGCTCGACGCTGCCGCCGCCGCCTCTTCCACCAGTGCCGCATTTTGTTGCGTCACGCTATCCATTTCCGTGATCGCCTGGTTGACGTGGCCGATGCCCGTGCTTTGCTCGTGCGAGGCGGCCGTGATGTCGGCCATGATGTCGGTCACGCGCGAAACGGAAGCGACCACCTGATCCATGGTCGTGCCCGCCTGTGCGACGAGCGTGCTGCCGGCCGCAATGCTGTCGACGGAAGCGCCGATCAGCTCCTTGATTTCCTTCGCCGCACCGGCCGAGCGCTGCGCCAGATTACGCACTTCAGATGCCACGACAGCAAAGCCGCGACCCTGTTCGCCAGCGCGCGCCGCTTCCACGGCCGCGTTCAAGGCCAGGATATTCGTCTGGAAGGCGATGCCATCGATGACGCCGATGATGTCGACGATCTTGCGTGACGAAGCGTTGATGGTGTCCATGGTGCCGATCACTTGCGCCACCACGGCGCCGCCCTGGCGTGCCACGGCGGAAGCGGACTGCGCCAGTTCATTTGCCTGCACGGCATTGCCCGCGTTTTGCGTCACGGTCGAGGTCAATTCCTCCATCGAGGCAGCCGTTTCTTCCAGCGAGCTGGCTTGCATTTCCGTTCGCGCCGACAAGTCCATATTGCCGCTGGCGATCTCGCTCGATGCCGTCGCTATCGTCTCGGCGCTATGACGGATTTCGCTGATCGCATCGACCAGGTTGGTTTGCATGGTTTTCATCGCGTACAGCACGCTGTGGCGGTCGTTGGCATGTGTGCGCACGACGCCACTCAAATCGTTATTCGCGATCTTTTCCGCCACGTCGGCCGCATACTCGGGATCGCCGCCCAGCGCATGGCGCAAGCTGCGGTTGATCACCACGACGACGGCCGCCAGCAAGCCGCATACGAGCACCAGCACGCCCAGCGAAGTCAGCAGTGACTGGCGGAAGGCCGCATCGATATCGTCCATGTACACGCCGACCACGATGGTCCAGCTCCACGGCTTGTAGGCCACCACACGGCTCATCTTCGGTTCGGGGGTTTTCTGGCCGGGGCGGGGGAAATAATAGTGGACAAAGCCCTTGCCGGTATCGCTCTTGCCGACGGCCACGATGTCGCGGTACAGATAGGTGCCGTTGGCATCCTTAAAATCCGACATGTTCTTGCCATCGGTTTGCGGCGCGGCAGGATTCATCACGACGACGGCGTCGAGGTTGATGATGGACAAATAACCGGTCTCGCCAAAACGCATGCTCTTGATGACGGCCGTGGCCTGCTTTTGCGCCTCTTCCTTCGTCAAGGCGCCGCTGGCGGCCAGGTCGCCGAACATCTTGACGGCGCCCAGGCCCAGGTCGGCGGCATTGCTCAGGTCGGCGCTACGTTCTTCGATGCGGATCTTGCGCACTTCCAGGGCGTTATAGACAAAAATAACGGTGATGCACAACAGGCTGCAAATCAGGGGAATCCATAACTTCTGCTGGAACGTCAATTTCTTCATGCTGTGTCTCCAACTATCTATGTGCGGCGAAAGGCGTGGTCCGCTTCCAGCCCGGCAGGCCAGGAATGCGGCGGCGACGGTGCTCGGACGGCACCGTTCAGACGACACCAGCATACGCTTGAAATACCGATATTTACAATGCTGGAAAGCAATGATTTTTGCCGGGTGTTGTTAATGCGTTGCGACAATTGATGAGAATTGATGCTGCATTGCAGTAAAAAAGCATGCAGATAGGGGGCGGCAAGGCAGGCGGGGGTGGCGTGCCTGTGTCAAAATGCACGCCGGATATAACATGAATCACGAAAGCACAGCATGACCAAGAATGAAGCCATGAAACGCATCAACGACCGCCTGGGCAAACCCACCTTGACGGACAAGAACACGCATTTTTCCAGCGTCGCCAGCTATGGCACGGACGAAGGCTGGTGGCTGAAGATCCCCTTCCTGACCTTCAAGCAGGAATTGCATTTTATTCTCAACAATGAGAAAACGAAAAGCTTCCAGCACCTGAAAATCGGCGCCAACCAGATCCTCAGCCCCGGCATGAAATTTCGCAGCACGGGCGGCGCCGCCGACGCCTTCATGTCGGCCTCGGCGCCGAAACGCCTGGTCGACTTGCTCGACGGCGGCAGCAAGTACAACTTCACCAAGCATTTTATTAACGATTATCGTTACTGATGCGCGGCCGTGCCGCCGTCAACTGGCGGCAGCCACGCCTTGATCAAATGCTGGGCGATGTCGAGCGCGTCGTCGCGGCTGGTGCCGAAATGCAGGGGATAACCCCAGAACTTGCCGAACATCACGGCAAAAGCCTTGCCCGCCAGACGCTTGGCGGCGCTCGGTTCGACCAGTACCATGCCCTGGATATACGCGCGGATGGCCGCCTTGTTCTGCTTCATCCAGAGTGCAGCCCGCTTGCGCTCTTCCTGCGGGTGTTCATGCCCATCCTCGTCAAAGCCTTCCTCGCTGAGAATGACAAACGCCTGGCGGCGCGCCAGCAGCGCGTCAAACTGGGCAAACAGAATATCGGGCTGGGCAGGCGCTGCCTCGCGGCGCATCCAGACGAGGGGAAAAGCGGATAGATCAAGCTGCATGATGATGACTCCTTCAAGGGGTTGCCGTTCCTCCTTACCTTCATCAGAACACTGGCGGCGGCGGTTGCCGTTGAAGCGGGGCTGCGGATGCCCATACGATAGCGCTGGTAGTGCCGCGCGTCATTGCATAAAATAGCCACAATATTATTCAATCCAGCCAAAGTGTTCTCATGCCCCATCCCCTCTTGCCCAGTGTGCTGACGGCCCAGCTGGGCCTGGACCCTGGCGCCTCCCTCATGGATTTCGACATCGATGGCGTGTTGCGTCCGCTGCTGGCCGTGGGCCTGGCCAGCGTGTCCGAGGAGGCGGAGCAGGCGCCGCACCAGCACCGCAAGGGGCAGTTGCTGTATGCGACGCGCGGCGTGATTCATTGCGAGGTGGACAGCGGCGTGTGGATCGTGCCACCCCAGTGCGCCGTATGGATACCGGGCGGCCTGATGCATTCCGCGCAGGGCGTGGGCGAGGCCCAATGTTATTGCCTGTTTGTCGAGCCGGCCATGGCGCCGGCCTTGCCCACCGTCTGCTGTACCGTCGCCGTTTCGCCCCTGCTGCGCGAACTGATCGCCAAGGCGGCCAGTTTCCCCACCCTGGCCACGCTGCATGGCGCGCAGGAACGCCTGGTGCTCACCCTGCTCGATGAACTCGCGGCCGCGCCCGTGGAAGACTTGCATCTGCCGATGCCGCGCGATGCGCGTTTGCGCCGCCTGGCCGCCCTGCTGCTGGCGCAGCCCGCCGATAAAAGCACCTTGGCCGAGTGGGCTAGCCGCATCGGCATGAGCGAACGCAGCATGACCCGGCAGTCACTGGAGGAACTGGGCATGAGCGTGGGCCGCTGGCGCCGGCAATTGCACGTCATCCTGGCCTTGCGGCGCATGGCGCAAGGCCACAGCGTGAAGGCGGTGGCGCTGGAACTCGGTTATGAAAACACCAGCGGTTTCGTCACCATGTTCCGCAAGGCCACGGGCAAGCCGCCGGCACGCTACCTGGCGGAACGGGAAGCCAGGAAAATATAAGCGCACATAAAAAAAGGCGGCATCGCGCCGCCTTCGTCCTGCATTGTCGCCGAAAATCAGACTTCGCGTGCCAGCGCCAGGAATTCCGTGCGCAGCGCCAGGTTCGGCTGCATCTCGCCCAGCATGGCCGAGGTGATGGTTTCTTCGCCCGGCGTACGGATGCCGCGGCTTTCCATGCACAGGTGGCGGCAGCGTACGACCACGCCCACCGATTTCGGTTCCAGCACTTCCATCAGGGCATTGGCGATCTGCATCGTCATGCGTTCCTGCACTTGCAGGCGCTTGGAGAAGCAATCGACGAGGCGCGTCAATTTCGACAGGCCGACGATCTTGCCGTTGGGCACGTAGCCGATGGTGGCCTTGCCGAAAAACGGCGCCAGATGGTGTTCGCAATGGCTGTAGACGGGAATCCCGCGCACGACGATGAGCTCGTTGTACTGTTCCGCGCCATCTTCAAAGGCCTTCAGCAAGTCCACCGGATCCTGGCCATAACCGGACGTCCAGTGCTTCCACGCCTTGGCCACGCGCGCAGGCGTTTCCAGCAAGCCAGGACGCTGCGGATCTTCACCAAAGCTGCTGATCAGCCGGCGCCAGTCGTTTTCGGAGAATTCTTCTTGAGACATGCTACACCACCCTAAAATTTTCAATTGCCGCCAGTATATAGAAAATGCGGCAGGCTGCCCGAGCAGCCCCGGCTTTCTATGCCGTTGGCGGACGGTGGGCGCCGACCAGCAACGCGGAAATCGACACGCTCGAACTCGCTTCCGGCCATGCATCGCCGGGACCGAACCAGCGCGCTTCGGCAATCTCGTTCTCGTCGAGGCGGATCTCGCCATCGAGGTAATCGGCCGTAAACGCGATCATCAGCGAATGGGGAAACGGCCAGGACTGGCTCATGAAGTACTGCAGGTTATGCACGCGCAAGCCCACCTCTTCCATCACCTCGCGGTGCACGGCTTCCTCGATCGATTCGCCCGCTTCCAAGAAACCGGCCAGCGGGCTGAAGCGCTGCGATGGCGAGTGCTTGTGCATGGCCAGCAACACCTGCTCGCCCTTGCGGATGAGTACCATCATGGCCGGCGAAATGCGCGGATACGCGAGCATGCCGCAGGCGGCGCAGGTGAAACAGCGTTCGCCGCGCGTGCGCTGCATGGGCGTGGCGCACACGCCGCAATGGCGGTGCGTGCGCGCCCACTCGGCCAGTTGCACGGCGCGGCTGGCCAGACCCAGGAAAGCGTCGTCGACGGCATTGAACAGCGAGCGCATGCCGTGCCAGGCCAGGCCGGCACCCGGTGGCAACTCTTCGTCGGTCCAGACCGTCTGGCAATAGCGGCCCTGCCACAAGCCCACGGGCTGTGCGCGGCTCAGATCGATATCGAGCGCGGCCGCCTCGGCGGCCGTGGGCAGGGATAACTCGGGCGTACGCAACAACAAACGCCCGCAGTGAAAGACAAACGTCAGCGTATCCGTGGCGGACGGGGCCGGTTCGGGCGCATCGATCAGGGGGACAAAGGCATCGGGAGTCTGCAGCATTCTGAAAGGAAATTTGTAAAGGTTGCTCATCATACTCCCGCCGGCGGACGCTTGCGCGCATAGCAGCGGCCGGGCCGCAAAGCAAGCATTCATCAGCCATGACACTGTTTTTTTTGCGGCACGCCCAATCCGTTGCGTAAATGATACTGATAACGATTCTCATTTACGAAATAGCGCCCAGTTATTACAATACGGCCTATTCCGTCTCCATCGCCAGCCACTTGCCCGCGTGCCCAAGCACTGCGGCGCAGAGCCAGCCAGGAACCACTACCCTGACCTTTTCGAAAGAGCAAGATGGCAATCAAGAGCCGCAAACACGCCCCCACCCGTTTCAACCAGCACATCGGCGCCGCCCTGGCCGTGATGCTGCTGCCCGTCGCCGCCCAGGCGGCCGACCCGGCCGGCCAAAGTGCCCCGGCATCGCAGCAAATGCTGAACGAAGTCAAGGTCATTGGTTCCAAGGAAAATGATTTCAAGGCCGAAAAAGCCTCGTCGCCGAAATACACGGAAGAGCTGGTCAATACGCCGCAAACCATCGTCGTGATCAAGAAGGAATTGATCGAGCAGCAAGGTGCGCTGACCCTGACGGACGCGCTGCGCAACACGCCAGGCGTAGGTACTTTTTTCCTCGGTGAAAACGGCAACACGAACACGGGCGACGCCGTCTACATGCGCGGCTTCGATTCGTCGGGCAGCATCTATGTCGATGGCGTGCGCGACGTTGGCTCCATCTCGCGCGACGTCTTCAACATCGAACAGATCGACGTGCTGAAGGGCCCGGCGGGCACGGACAGCGGCCGCGGTTCGCCGACCGGCTCGATCAACCTGGTCAGCAAGACAGCGACCATGGAAAACAAATTCAATTCGCTGCTGACGGCGGGCAGCGGCAAGCAGAAACGCGCCACGGCCGACTGGAACCGCATCCTCGACAGCGACTCGGGCACGGCATTGCGCCTGAACCTGATGACGCAGGACAGCGGCAACCCGGCGCGCGATGAAGTCAAGAACAAGCGCTGGGCCTTCGCGCCCACCGTCACCTTCGGCATCGGCAAGCCGACGCGCATCACGGCCAGCTACCTGCATGTGGACCAGGACAACGTGCCCGACGGCGGCGTGCCGACCATCGGCTTGCCAGGCTACTCGACGCCGGACGTCCCCACGAAGGAGCAACCGGTCATCCGCACCTTCCTGAACAGCGCAGCCAAGGTCGATCCGAAGAATTTCTACGGCTCCACTGCGGACTACGACAAGATCAAGGCCGACATGGGCACCTTGCGCATCGACCATGATTTCTCGCCAACCGTGCAGATACAGAACACCACGCGCTACGGCAAGACCAAGCAGGACTACCTGCTGACGGCCTTCATGGGCAGCATGGCCAACCTGAAGACACCGGTCACCACCGATCCTTCGACCTGGACCCTGGCGCGCTCGCTGCGCACCGTGAAGGACCAGGAAAACACGATCCTGACCAACCAGACCGTGGTCAGCGCGCAATTCGACACGGGCGTGCTGAAGCACTCCCTGGTGGCCGGCGCCGAGTTCACCAGCGAAAAACAGACAAACTACAGCTATGTGCCCGCCACCCTGGGCACCTTGCCGGCAGCGAACCTGTACAACCCGAATCCGCGTGACCCGGTCACCGGTCGCAACCCCGTGCGCAGCGGCGCCTTCACCGAAGGCGAAGTCAACACGCAAAGCCTGTATGTGTTCGACACCATCAAGTTCGGCGACAAGTGGCTGTTCAACGGCGGCGTGCGTTTCGACCATTTCAACACCACGTATGATGCAGTTGCTCTGCAAGGGGCCGTGACCGCGCCCGCGGTACAGCCATTGCCAGTGGGCACGCCGATTCCGACCCATTTGACCCTGAGCGACACCTTGGCCAACGGCAAGATCTCGGCCATGTACAAGCCGACGCCGGACAGCAGCGTGTACGCCTTGCTGGCCACGTCGAAAGCGCCACCGGGCGTCAACTTCGCCCTGAGCGCCGCCGCCAACAGCGCGCAAAACCCGAACTATGATCCGCAGGAAACCATTACCAAGGAAATCGGTACCAAGTGGGACTTCCTGAAGCAAAAACTGTCGCTCTCGGCCGCCGTCTACCAGACCACGGTCAAGAATGAAGTGGAACAGGATCCAGTGATCGCGACCCTTTATTACCAGACCGGCAAGAAGCGCGTGCAAGGCCTGGAACTGGGCGTGGTGGGCGAGATCATGCCGAACTGGCTGGTCAGCGCCGGCTACACCCGCATGAATACCAAGGTTGAGTCGAACAAGGTATTCACGGCCAGCGGCGACAAGAACCTCACTTACACGCCAAAACAGGCGTTCACCAGCTGGACGTCGTACACCCTGCCATTCGGCCTGAAGGTCGGCGGCGGCGCGCGTTATGTGGGTGAAATGCTGCGCGGCACCGACGGCGCCGTCGGCACGCCGGCACGCGTGGATGCCTACTGGGTCTTCGACGCCATGGCAACGTATCCGGTCAACAAGAACCTCGACTTGCAGCTGAACGCCTACAACCTGGCCGACAAAACCTATGTGGCGGCCATCAACAAGTCCGGCTTCCGCTACACGCCAAGCCAGCCCCGTTCGTTCAGCCTGACGGCCAATATCAAGTTCTAACATCAATAGAACCGCATTGCGCAACATCGAGCCCCTCTTCGGAGGGGCTTTTTTATTGTCCTGATAATCTTGTCTTTTTGACGCACCGCCGCCCAGCCGCCCAGCCGCGACTAGCGTATGAAAAGTCATACAGCGATGGCCCGCCGCGTCCAATATTTCGCGCAAGCACGCGAAGTTGCAACATCCTGACAACAAAAAAGCTTCCTTAAATCAACAACTTAAGAAGTTATGCGCCAAATGCCGATTTCAGGCATATCCTTTGCTATGTACAGGTTTTGCTGCAAATAATCGCTAGCACGCAAGGGCTTGTTTTTGAGAAATATTGACTCCAAGCTTGAGTTGCTCGCTATCAATAATCCGCTCACAGCGGCGTTTCACCGGAGGAGTCAAAATGAAAAAGAAACGGCCATTAACCCTGTACATCCTGATTGCCATGGTCCTCGGCATTATTGTCGGCTATGGATGCAACACCGCTTTCCCTGATGCCAAGCTCAGCGCTCAGATCGCTGGCAATATTTCCATCGTCACCGACGTCTTCCTGCGCCTGATCAAGATGATCATTGCGCTGCTGGTGTTCTCGACCCTGACGGTCGGTATCGCCCACATGGGCGACGGCAAGACGGCCGGCCGCATCGGCCTGAAAGCCATGTGCTGGTTCGTCGTTGCCTCGCTGGTTTCGCTGGCGCTGGGCATGGTGCTGTCGAACCTGATGCAGCTGGGTACCAACCTGGGCTTGCCATTGCCGGATGTACACGCTTCGACGAATTTGAAAACGGCCGCCTTCACCTTGAAAGATTTCTTCACGCACCTGGTGCCGAAATCGCCGATCGAGGCCATGGCCAACAATGAAATCCTGCAAGTGCTGGTGTTCTCGATCTTCTTCGGCGGCGCACTGGCCGGCCTGGGCGAATCGGGCAAGACCCTGACGGCCGTCGTCGACCAGCTGGCACAAGTCATGCTGCGCATCACCGGCACCATCATGAACCTGGCCCCGTTGGCCGTGTTCGCCGCGATGGCTTCCGTCATCACCACGCACGGCCTCGGCGTGCTGGTCACGTTTGCCAAGTTCATGGGTGGCTTCTACCTGGGCCTGATGTGCCTGTGGGCACTGCTGATCGGCGCCGGCTTCATCGTCATCGGTCCGCGCGTCTTCAAACTGGTCGGCCTGATCCGCGAACCGTTCCTGCTGGCATTCTCGACGGCCAGCTCGGAAGCGGCCTATCCAAAACTGCTGACGGCGCTCGACCAGTTCGGCGTGGACCGCAAGATTTCCAGCTTCGTGCTGCCGATGGGCTACTCCTTCAACCTCGATGGCTCGATGATGTACTGCACCTTCGCCGTGCTGTTCATCGCGCAAGCCTACGGTATCGACCTGTCGATCGGCACGCAGATCACCATGCTGCTGCTGCTGATGCTGACCTCGAAAGGCATGGCCGGCGTACCGCGCGCCTCGCTGGTGGTGATTGCCGCTACCCTGAACCAGTTCAATATTCCGGAAGCGGGCTTGCTGCTGCTGATGGGCGTCGACCAATTCCTCGACATGGGCCGTTCGGCCACCAACGCGGTCGGCAATGCCGTCGCCACGGCTGTCGTCGCCAAGTGGGAAGGTGGCCTGGCCACCGAGGAAGAAGCAGCCGCGGCCAACGCGGCCAGCCAGAACACGGAAAGCCATTGGGGTGAAGCGGATCACGCTAGCAAAGCCTGATAGCGCCATGGCCCGCCACAAGCGGGCCATTTATTTGTTGTCCATGTTGAGTAACAAGCAGTCAGGTAGTGCGATCAGTAGTCATTCCAACTTATTAGAGAGATTTTCATGAAAAAAGTCCTGTTTACCCTGCTGACCCTCGGCGCAGCCTCCACCGGCGCCATGGCCCAATCGAGCGTGACCGTCTACGGCGTGGCTGACGCCGGCCTGGTATTCGACAAGGATGCGGCCGGAGACCGCCTGAACCGCGTCGCTTCCGGCGTCGCCTCGGGCTCGCGCATCGGCTTCAAAGGCAAGGAAGACCTGGGCGGCGGCCTGGCCGCTATCTTCGTGCTGGAAAGCGGTTTCAATATCGATACCGGTACCTCGGGCCAGGGCGGCCGGCTGTTCGGCCGCCAGGCATATGTGGGCCTGACCGGCAGCGCCGGCGCCCTCACCCTGGGCCGCCAATATACGCCGTACTACCTGGCCCTGCGCGACGTGGCCGATCCGTTCGTCATCGGCCTGGCCGGCACGGCGTCGAACCTGATGGCGACGAATTATCGCATCGACAACATGGTGCAATACACCACGCCGACCTGGAGCAAGCTCTCGGCCGACCTGGCGTATGGTTTTGGCGAAGTCGCCGGCGACAATTCGAAAAACCGCAGCATGGGCGGCGCCGTGCATTACATCGACGGCCCGCTGAACGTGACCCTGACGCATCACCGCCAGGAAAATGCGCTGGCGACCCAACAAACGCGCAACACCCTGCTTGCCACACGCTACGACTTTGGCGTGGTGCAAGGTAACTTCGGCTACGCCGACAACCGCGCCCTCGACAACAGCAAGAGCAACGACATCCTGGTCGGCTTCAGCGCACCGTTCGGCGCCACCAAGCTGGTCGCGTCGTACATCCGCCACAACGACAAGAGCAATGCCAACCGTGATGCCCAGCAGTGGGCCATCGGCGCTTTCTACGCCCTGTCCAAGCGCACCGACCTGTACACCGGTTACGGCCACATCAGCAATAAAAATGGCGCCACCTACACCGTCGGCAATGCCACGGACGATGGCACCGGTAATAGCGGTTTCAACTTAGGTATGCGTCATACGTTCTAATCGCGGCTAGTTTCAGCGCAGGCCGCCGGATGCACATCCGGCGGCTTTTTTATTTCCGTGATTACTTAAATGCGATACTGTGGGTTCTTGCAAGTTGGCAGCTGATTTTATGAATAGCAGTACTACCAAACCCTCCCTTTCCTGGCGCCAGCGCCTGTCGCAACGGTCGGGCCGCGAAACGCTGGCCTGGGGCGTGGTGCTGGCCGCCTGCCTGGCCACCGTCTGGCTCGTGTATTTCTGGACCGAACGTATCGCCATCGGCAAGCTGCAGGCCAGCGGCGCACAGCGCCTGGAAGTGTATGTCAGCAGCCTTGAAAATGCGCTGGAGAAATACGACTTCCTGCCCAAGACCCTGGAGCTGAACCGCGACGTGATCCGTTTGCTGCAGCACCCGGAAGATCCGGTGCTGGTCGATACGGTCAACCATTATCTCGAGCAGATGAATGCCCAGGCGAAATCGTCGACCATTTTCATCAGCAACCTCGACGGCAACACGCGGGCCGCCAGCAACTGGCAGCAGCCCGACAGCTTTATTGGCGACAACATTTCATTCCGCCCCTACGCCCAGGATGCGCTGCGCGGCACGCCGGGCCGCTTCTATGGCGTCGGCACGACGCGGCTGGAACCCGGTTACTTCTTTGCCCACGGCATTTACCAGAATGGCCACATGCTGGGCCTGGCAACGGTGAAGGTGAACCTGGAAACGCTGGAAAAACGCTGGGTGCAAGGCGCCGACAAGGTCATGCTGGCCGACGAGCACGGCGTCATCTTCCTCAGTTCCATGGCGGATTGGAAATACAAGACCCTGGCGCCGCTGTCGCCCGCCATCGTCGAAGAACTCAACCGCACGCGCCAGTACTATTCGAAGCAGCTGGCCGCCATCCCTTTCGTTTCCGACCGCCAGCTGGGCAATGGCGCCCGCGTGATCAGCGTGCGCGAGCAGGAACACGCCGACACGCCGCCGAAGATCAGCTCCAGCGTCATGACACAGATCAAGCTCAAGTCGCCGCAAGGCTGGACTTTCATTTATTTGTCCGACCTGGCCCAGGCCAAGGCCAGCGCGCGCGCGGCGGCCGCGTTCTCGTGCGTGCTACTGGGCTTTTTCATGCTGCTGTTCTTTTACCTGCGCCAGCGCCGCGCGGCCGTGGCGCAAAAATTGCGCGCCCGCGAAGATCTGCAGCATGCCTATGACAACCTGGAAGCCATGGTCGAGGAACGCACGTCGGAGCTCAATGCCATGACGCAAAGCCTGAGCCAGGAAATCGAGGTGCGCAGCAAGGCCGAGCAAAAGCTGCACATCACGCAAAATGAACTGTTTCAGGCCGGCAAGATGGCCGTGCTCGGGCAAATGTCGGCCAGCATCACGCATGAACTGAACCAGCCGCTGACGGCGCTGCGCACCATGTCCGACAATGCCGTCATCCTGCTCGAACGGGGACGGCTCGACGATGCGCGGCGCAACCTGGCGAAGATATCGCAAATTGCGGCCAGGATGGGGACCATTACGGGCCAATTGAAGATTTTTGCGCGCAAGTCGACGACCAGCCTGACCTCCGTGTCGATCCCCACGGCGATCAGCAACGCCCTGTTCCTCGTCGAAAGGCGGCTGCAGGTGGAAAATGTGCGTTTTACTTTGCAACTGCCACCCGAAGACATCTTCGCCATGTGCGAAAGCAACCGCCTGGAGCAGGTGCTGGTGAATCTGTACGCCAATGCGCTTGACGCCATGAATGGCAGCGACGTGCGCAGCCTGCGCGTGTCCGTCGAATGCACGCCCGAGCATGTGCTGATCCACGTGGCCGACACGGGACCGGGCCTGTCGACGGAAGTGTATGAACACCTGTTCGAACCATTCTTCACGACAAAACCGCAAGGCCTGGGCCTGGGCCTGGGACTGGCCATTTCCGAACAGATCACGCGCCAGTTCGGCGGCGTGCTGCGCGCCGAAAACGCCCCCGGCGGCGGCGCCATCTTCACCATCGAACTACAGATTGCAACGCAGGAGGAAAAACATGTTTGACGGCTTGAAGGTCTTGCTGGTCGAAGACGACCCCACCGTACGCGAAGGCAGCGAGCAGGCATTGCAACTGGCCGGCCTGGACGTGCTGGCCTTTCACTCGGCCGAGCTGGCCTATAAACTGCTGACGCCCGATTTCCCCGGCATCGTCGTGAGCGACGTGCGCCTGCCCGGCATGAGCGGCCTGGAATTGCTGCAAGCGGTCAAGACGCTCGATGCCAACCTGCCCGTGATCCTCGTTACAGGCCATGGCGACATCACCATGGCCGTGCATGCCATGCGCACGGGCGCCTATGATTTCATCGAAAAACCGTATTCGTCCGACCAGCTGGTCGACGTCATCCTGCGCGCGCTGGAAACCCGGCGCCTGACCCTGGAAGTGCACAGCCTGCGCCGCCAGCTCGAGGACGGCGGCGGCATCGAAGCGCGCCTCTTGGGTAATTCCGTGGCGATGCGCGACATACGGCGCTTGATACTCGACGTAGCTGACGAACCGGCCGATGTGCTGATCTATGGCGATACGGGCACGGGCAAGGAAATGGTGGCTCGCTGCCTGCACGACTTCAGCCACCGCCGCAAGCACAACTTCGTCGCCGTCAACTGCGGCGCGATTCCTGAAAGCATATTCGAGAGCGAAGTCTTCGGCCACGAACCGGGCGCGTTTACGGGCGCGGCCAAGCGGCAGGTGGGCAAGATCGAGCACGCGGACCAAGGCACTTTCTTCCTCGACGAAATCGAAAGCCTGCCCCTGTCGCTGCAAGTGAAATTGCTGCGCGTGCTGCAGGAACGCTATATCGAACGGCTCGGTTCGAACGTGGCCACGCCCGTCGACGTGCGCGTTATCGCGGCGGCCAAGCTGGACCTGGAAGACTTGTCGCAGCAGCAAAAATTCCGCAGCGACCTGTACTACCGCTTGAATCTGATCGTGCTGCACCTGCCGCCGCTGCGCGAGCGGCGCGAGGATATTCCCATCCTGTTTGAACACTTCGTGCTGGCCGCCGCCGCCCGCTACAACCGCGCCGCGCCCGTCGTCTCCAGCGCGCAGATGCGCAACCTGATGGCCCATTCGTGGCCCGGAAATGTGCGCGAACTGCGCAATATCGCCGACCGCTTCGTGCTCGGCATCGCCGGTGGTGCCTCGAGCCTGCTGGCGAGCGGCCAGGCCAGCCCGCTGTCACTGGCGGAGCAGGTGAACGGCTTCGAACGCGCATTGATCGAGCAGGAACTGCGCGCATATGCGGGCAACGTCAGCGAAGTGAGCGCGGTGCTCGGCTTGCCGAAACAGACTTTGTACCACAAGATGCAGAAGTACAACTTGGTGGCGGAAGAGTTCAGGTAAGCACGCCAACCCGGCCCGTGCGCAAGGGCGTGGCCCAGTCGGGCCGGCCGTTGGCCAGCGCCAGCCGGGCCGCCTTTTCCCAGTCATATTCCACGGCGTATAACTGCGCCGTCCAGCGGCCATCGGCGCCCTGTTCGGCAATCGCATAGCGCGCATGCGGCGTGCCGTTTTCCATCACGTGCGGATAACCATGGTCGTCGTCGTAGGCTTGCAAGCCGACGCTGCCCGGGTTGACGATCATCCGCCCATCATTCAGGCGTACCTGGCGCGGCATGTGCGTGTGGCCGCACAGGATCAACGCGGCGTCGGCCTCACCGGCGCGTTCGGCCACTTCTTGCGGCGTGGCGGCGCGGCTGCCTTGCGGCGTGACGCTGTCGAGAAAATACACGAGGTCGCTGGCGGGCGTGCCATGCACGAGCAGCACATCGCGTCGCAGGCGCAAGGTGGCAGGTAGCGCCGCAATCCAGTCCAGTTGTTCCGGCAGCAGTTGCGCGCGCGCATAGGCGTCCGACACACCCGTGCGGGCCGGATCGCCCAGCAGCTGGCGCTCGTGGTTGCCGCGGATGGTGGGCAGGCCGAGCGCCATCAGGCGCGCCGCCGTGGCGCGCGGCTGCAGATGGCCCGAGACGATATCGCCAAGGTTGACGGTCACATCCACGCCACGCCGGGCGATGTCGGCCAGCACGGCGTCAAGCGCGTCGAGGTTGCCGTGGATATCGGATATGGCGGCGATTCTCATGCGGTGTCTCCTCCTTGTGTCGACCATTCTGCCCGCGTCTGCCGTTGCAGGCAATGCTGGTGTGTGTACCAGCTGTTACACGCGGTAGGACAAGTCCGACGGCAATTTGCGCCGTGCGGCTACGTGATCTAAATGTAACAATTGCTACCATTTCCTCATTGCACTGCCGCCCAAAGCGTCGCGACAGTTTTCACTTTATTTTGAGGAGTTGCCCCATGTATGCCATGTCCGTGTCCACCCGCCTGTCCCCACCACGCCCGCACCACCTCGCCTTGCGCGGCGCCATGATGCTGGGCGTGCTGGGCATCGCTACGGCGGCCGCCACGGCGCGAGCTGAACCGTCGCCCACCCTGGATCGTGTCAGCATTTCAGTAGGCGCCTTTTCCGCCGATCCGCGCATCAATATCGGCGCCGACACGCAATTTGGCCGCATCGACGCGCCCGAATCGAAGCCTGGACACACCACAATTCCCCGCGTAAAAGCGGACTTGCTGATCGGCGACCGCCATGGCCTGGCGTTCGACTACTACCGCTACGACAAATCCTACACGCCCACCTTGACGGGCGAAACCATCATCAATGGCCAGCCCGTGACGGGCACGGCCACGGCGAATGCCGATCTGAAGCTGGACCTGGCCAAGTTGGCGTATAAATGGTGGCTCGGCAGTGGCAACGATACCTTTGGCATCGGCCTGGGCGCCGCCTACTACCATGCCAACCTGAAAGGCACGGCCACCGGCGTCGTCAATGGTGAAACGGCCACGGCGCGCGATTCCATCGGCGAGCACGCGTTTGCACCGCTGCTGGAAGTGGGCTGGCGCCATGCCTTCACGCCGGACTTGCGCATGTATGCGGAAGCGTCGGGCATCAAGAAAAACGGCGGACGCATCAATGGCCACATCTACGGCGGCAATGTCGGCGTGGAATGGTTCCCGTTCAAAAATATCGGTTTCGTGGCCGATTACGGCATCTCGAAAATCAAGCTGCACCGCGACAGCGAACGCGATGCCGACCTGAACATCCGCCTGACGGGACCGTCGGCGTATGTGAAAGTACGCTTCTAATCCAGCTCAGGCCGCCGGTTTCAGCAACGTCAGCTGAAACTGCGGCAAGTCCGGATCGTCGTACGCCTCCACCCTGGCAAACGGCAGGCGCGCAAACGCCTGCCGCCAGAACGCGCAGGCGGCGGCATCGGCGCGGAACGTCGCCACCATCCACGTTTGCTCGCTGCCCAGCAGCACGCGCCGCACCACTTCCAGCGCCAAACCCCGGCGCCGGTACTTATTCAAAATAAAGAAATCGCTGAACTCCTGCACCGGCAGCTTGCCCGCCATGCCGGACTCGGTGATGAAAAAGCCGGCCAGCGCACCGTCAACCTCGATCCAGACGGCCGTATGCCCGGGCGCATGCACATACTCGGCCAGCCCGACATCGCACACGTCGTAGCGGCCATCGGCCAGCACGTCTTCGCCGCTCCAGGCGGCGTTGTCGTAACAGTACAGCTGGAACAGCTGCGCCAGCGCCCTTTCTTCGCCTGGGGCAACGGCGCGTAATGTCATGTTCTGGGCTATCGGCATGGTCCGTCTTTCCGCCGCATGGCGTCGCTGAAATGACGAGTATAGCACCACGTCACTCCTCCCTCCGCCCTGTCGGGGAAGCCCAGAAGAGGACCCTGAAACGCTATCTGCAGGGCAAGGACGGCCCGCTGCATCCCCGTTCATGGCATCAACGGTACACCAATCCCCCATCGATCAGCGGCGCCTGGCCCGTCATGTAATCGGCATCGGGCCCCGCCAGGAAGGAGACGAGCCCTGCCACGTCGTCCGGCGTCTCGGCGCGTCCCAGCGCGATGCCGTCCACATATTTTTTATACGTCGCGCCCAGCTCGGCGCCCGTCACTTCGGCCATGCGCTTGTCGATCTCGGTCCACATGTCCGTGCCGACGACGCCAGGGCAATACGCGTTGACGGTGATGCCGTCGGCCGCCAGTTCCTTGGCCGCCGCCTGCGTCAGCGCGCGCACGGCAAACTTGGTGGCCGAGTACACGCCCAGCAAGGCAAAGCCGTCATGCCCGGCGATGGAGCAGGCATTGATGATCTTGCCCTTCTGCTTGCGCTTCTTGAAGGTCTTGGCGGCCGCCTGGATGCCCCAGAGCGTACCTTGCACATTGATGCGCATGATGCGGTCGACCTCTTCCGGCATGACGTCGAGCAGCGGCTGCACTTGCGCGATGCCGGCATTGTTGACGATGATGTCGAAACCGCCCAGTTCCTGCTCGGCAAACGCCACCGCTTCGGTGACCTGAGCGAGCTGCGACACGTCGGCAATAAAAGTGACGGCGCGGCGCCCCAGCGCGCGCACTTCGGCGGCGACCGTGTCCAGCTTTTCCTGGTTCAGATCCACCAGCGCGATATCGGCGCCATCCTTGGCCAGGCGCAAGGCGATGGCCTTGCCGATACCTTGCGCAGCCCCCGTGACGAGCGCGACTTTTCCGGAAATACCCATGCTGCGTTCCTTTCAGAGTAGTGAGAAGAGACGCTTCAGCCTACCTGAATTTCGTCTTTTTCCGTGCTTTGAAACGTGCGCGCCCGGAAAAAGCGCACAGGTCAAGAAAGGAGAAAAAAAATGCACCGGAACACGCTATGCGAGCGCTGCCGTACTGGCCAATGGCGGCACCTGGGGTAACATGGCCAGCATCGCCGGCGAGCGCGCTGGCACCACTTCAAAGGACGTCCCCATGCCGCATCGCCACCTGCCCATCCGCGCCAGCCTGCTGCTGGCGGCCCTCGTTTTCACCACGCCGGCCTGGAGCGCCGACCCGGTCCACAAGGAAACAGTGGAACTGACGGCAGGAAAAACCGTGCACAGCGTGAAAGGCAAGATCAAGGGCTACGCCACAGCCGAATACAAGGTGACAGGCAAGGCCGGCCAAACCCTCAGCGTCAAGCTCAAGACCAATCAACCGTCGAATTACTTCAACATCCGCCAGCCAGGCCAGGATGAAGCCCTGTTCATCGGTTCATCCGGCGGCAACAGCTACCAGGCAAAACTGCCGGCCGATGGCGAGTACACGGTACAGGTTTACCTGATGCGCAACGCGGCGCGCAGGAATGCCGTGGCCAGCTACAGTCTGGAGATGGGCTTGCGCGATTAAGCAAGAGAGCCGCCGACGCGGTCGATACGGCCCGCATAACAGCCCCGCTTGGCATTGTGGACATGAATATAACTGACGTCCGCATTGGCGAATAGTCGTGCAATGAGGGCTTCCATGGCAGTGCCGTCCACCACGTCGGCATCGAGCATCATGCCATCGGCAGCATAGGCGCGCAGCGACAACAGGCGCAGCCGCATCGATTGCGGCACCTGGTTGACGGCATCGTACGCTTGCGTGGCGCCCTCGCGGACAAAAATGGCGTGGCAAGCCCGGTAAGGCGTCATGGCGGGCTGGCACACATGATTCAATAACAGCACGGTCTCGCCCAATTCGGCGTCCACCAGCGCTATGCGGTCAGGAAATCCGGGGTGTTGGTCGACCACCTGGCGCCGCATGCCGAGCGCCGTTAACTCGGCATCGGACAAGGAAAAAAACGGCAGAAAAGGTTCGGGCGACAAGCCCGTAATACGAAAATCCATGCTGTTCTCCGGCGTCGTCAAAACCACCATCAGACCAGCATGGGGACGGCGCTGCCATCCGCTTCTTGCTATGGAATGTAACCATGCGTCACGGATTACCTTCTAGCGCCCGTACGCATAAAAAAAAGCCTGCTTCACGGAGGAAGCAGGCTCTTGTCGACAGTGTCTGACGGCAGGCGTCAGAACGGCGTATTTAGAAAGGAATGTCGTCATCCATATCCGAGAAGTTCGGCGCTGGCTTCGGTGCCGGGCGTGGCGCCGGTGCCGGGGCTGGACGCGGGGCTGGCGCCTGGCGCGGGGCCGGGGCGTCGTAACCGCCGCCACCGCCACCACCATAGCTGTCATCGCCACCGCCGGCGTCGCCGCCCATGCCGGAACGGCCGCCCAGCATTTGCATCTGTTCCGCGATGATGTCGGTTGCGTACTTCTCGACGCCGTCCTTGTCCGTATATTTACGGGTTTGCAGACGGCCTTCGACGTAGACGGACGAGCCTTTTTTCAGGTATTGGCCGACGATTTCCGCCAGGCGGCCGAAGAACGAGATACGGTGCCACTCTGTCAATTCTTTTTGTTCGCCCGTGTTGCGGTCCTTCGATTTGTACGAAGTGGCCACGGCGATGTTGGCGATCGCGTCGCCGCTAGGCATGTAGCGGATTTCCGGGTCACGGCCCAGATTGCCGACGATGATGACTTTGTTGACTGATGCCATGAATAACTCCTGATGAACTGCAGCGGGAGCCGGTGTCCCGCGCGTTAGTTTAGTGTACTAAACGAGGATTATAAGCGACCACGCGGCGCAAAGCACCCGCTTTCTGGCGGACGCCCTCTCCCGTGCGGCAGCACGTTTTTTTCACGGCAGGGGAAAACAAGAAACTTGAATACTGGTATTATATACAGTATTCAAACGTCAGCACGCATCTGCATCAAACTTTGTCAGGGCACGTTCGCCCGGCGGCGCAATCCGCCCATGGACGCCTCAGGCATGCAGAGCAAAACCCGGCTATAGTTACAAGTTGACCCGTTGTGGCTCCTCATCCGCACCCAGGCACAATGCGCCGGCCGCACCACTCACTGAAAGCAAGGCAATCACATGGAACAGATCCGCATTCGCGGCGCTCGCACGCATAACCTCAAGAATATCAATCTCGATTTGCCGCGCAATAAGCTGATCGTGATTACCGGCTTGTCCGGATCCGGCAAGTCGTCGCTGGCCTTCGACACCTTGTACGCGGAAGGCCAGCGCCGCTATGTCGAGTCGCTGTCGGCCTATGCACGCCAGTTTTTGCAGTTGATGGAAAAGCCCGATGTCGACCTGATCGAAGGCTTATCGCCGGCCATCTCCATCGAACAGAAGGCAACGTCGCACAACCCGCGCTCGACGGTGGGCACCGTGACGGAAATCCACGATTATCTGCGCCTGCTGTATGCGCGCGTGGGCACGCCCTACTGCCCCGACCATCCGGAAAACGCGCTGGCCGCGCAATCCGTGTCGCAAATGGTCGATGCCGTGCTGGCCATGCCGGAAGACACCAAACTGATGATACTTGCGCCCGTCGTTGCCAACCGCAAGGGCGAACACGTGGACCTGTTCGAGCAGATGCAGGCGCAGGGCTTCGTGCGCTTTCGCGTACAGAGCGGCACGCATGCGGCCAAGATCTATGAAGTCGATGACCTGCCGAAACTGAAGAAAACGGAAAAACACACGATCGACGTCGTCATCGACCGGGTCAAGGTGAACCAGGAGATCAAGCAGCGCCTGGCGGAAAGTTTCGAAACGGCCCTGCGCCTGGCCGATGGCCGCGCCATTGCCTACGAAATGGATACCGCCCAGGAGCACGTGTATTCCAACAAGTTCGCCTGCAATGTGTGCGGCTATTCCCTGCAGGAACTGGAACCGCGGCTGTTCTCGTTCAACAACCCCATGGGCGCCTGCCCCGAATGCGACGGCCTGGGACACATTGAATTCTTTGACCCGAAACGCATCGTCGCGTTCCCGAACCTGTCGCTCGCTTCGGGCGCCGTCAAGGGCTGGGACCGCCGCAACCAGTTTTACTTCCAGATGCTGTCGAACCTGGCCGCGTATTACGAGTTCGACCTGGACATGCCGTTCGAACAGCTGGACTTGAATGCACAACAAGCCGTGCTGTACGGTTCCGGCAAGCAAGTGATCCCGTTTACTTATGTCAACGAACGGGGCCGCACCGTCATCAAGGAACACACGTTCGAAGGCGTGGTCAACAATCTGCAGCGCCGCTACCGCGAGACGGATTCGATGGCCGTCAAGGAAGAATTGGCCAAGTTCATCAATGAAAAATGCTGCCCCTCATGCGATGGCGCACGCCTGCGCGTGGAAGCGCGCTTCGTCAAGGTCGGCACGGGCAAGCAGCAGCGCGCCATCTATGAAGTAGCGGAAAAACCGCTGCGCGAGACCCTGGAATTTTTTGAAAAGCTGAAACTGACGGGCGCCAAGAAAGAGATCGCTGACCGCGTAGTCAAGGAAATCATTTCGCGTCTGAAATTCCTCAACAATGTGGGCCTCGACTACCTGTCGCTGGACCGCAGCGCCGACACGCTGTCCGGCGGCGAAGCACAACGTATCCGCCTGGCGTCGCAAATCGGCTCCGGTTTGACGGGCGTCATGTATGTGCTCGATGAACCGTCGATCGGCTTGCACCAGCGCGATAATGACCGCCTGATCGAAACCTTGAAACACTTGCGCGACATCGGCAACAGCGTGCTGGTGGTCGAGCATGACGAAGACGCCATCCGCACGGCCGACTACATTGTCGACATGGGCATCGGCGCGGGCGTGCACGGCGGCGAGATCATCGCCGAAGGCACCCTGCCCGACATTCTCAAGAACAAGAAATCGCTGACGGCGCAATACCTGAACGGCAAGCTGAAAATCGCCGTGCCAGCCAAGCGCCACGCCAGCAATCCGGAAAAGCAGCTGGTCATTACTGGCGCGACGGGCAACAACCTGAAAAAGGTATCGCTGAGCTTGCCGGTGGGCTTGATGACGTGCGTGACGGGCGTGTCCGGTTCGGGCAAGTCGTCGCTCGTCAACGATACCCTGTATCCGGCCCTGTCACGCCATTTGTATGGTTCGCAGACGGAACCGGCGCCGCACGAGTCGATCAGCGGTCTGGAACACTTCGACAAGGTCATTTCCGTCGACCAGGCGCCGATCGGCCGCACGCCGCGCTCGAATCCTGCCACGTACACGGGCTTGTTTACGCCGATCCGCGACTTGTTCTCCACTGTGCCGACGGCCAAGGAACGCGGCTACAGCGCTGGCCGCTTCTCGTTCAACGTGAAGGGCGGACGCTGCGAAGCGTGCCAGGGCGATGGCGTGATCAAGGTCGAAATGCATTTCTTGCCCGACGTCTACGTCCCGTGCGATGTGTGCCACGGCAAGCGCTACAACCGCGAAACCCTGGAAGTGCAATACAAGGGCAAGAACATCACTGAAGTGCTGGGCATGACGGTGGAAGAAGCGCATGAATTCTTCAAGCCCGTCCCCTTGATCGCGCGCAAGCTGCAAACCCTGCTCGACGTGGGCCTCGGCTACATCAAGCTGGGCCAGAGCGCCACCACGCTGTCCGGCGGCGAGGCACAGCGCGTGAAATTGTCGCTGGAATTGTCCAAGCGCGATACGGGCCGCACCCTGTACATCCTCGATGAACCGACGACGGGCTTGCACTTCCACGACATCGACTTGCTGCTGAAAGTCATCCACCGCCTGCGCGACCAGGGCAACACTCTGGTGATCATCGAGCACAACCTCGACGTCATCAAGACGGCCGACTGGATCGTCGACCTGGGTCCGGAAGGCGGCGCTGGCGGCGGCCAGATCATCGCCACGGGCACGCCGGAAGACGTATCTCTGAACCCGGCCAGCGTGACGGGCAAGTACCTGGGGCCGCTGCTCAAGCAATAACGATGGCAGCGCAATAAAAAACGGCGCGGATTGCTCATGCAATCCGCGCCGTTTCTCTTTTTGATAGCACCCCAGTCATTGCCGGCGTGTCATTTATCGCACGCCAGTCTTTGCCGGCGTGTTTCTCCCCCACTACAACTCTCAACACCTGACAAGCTACTGCGCGGCGCGCTTTGCGGCATGCGATGCTCACCGTGCTTCAGCACGGTTGCGCTTCTTAGCCATAAATCACTGCCGCTCGCTACGCTTGTCAGATGCCGCTTTACGCTAACTTAGTTACGCACTCAGCCGCTTTTCCAGCGCAGCCTTGTTGTCTGCCAATTCCTGCGGCAGATGATACGCGAGTTTTTCAAACAACTCCGTATGCAATTTCAATTCTTCCACCCACGCGGCCTTGTCGATCGAGGTGATGGTGTCGAACTGTTCTTGCGTGAATGGCAAGCCATCCCAGTTCAGGTCGCCATACTGCGGCGTCGTGCCGAACAGATTTTCCACGCCGCCGGCCTTGCCTTCGATACGGTCCAGCATCCATTTGAGCACGCGCATGTTGTCGCCAAAGCCAGGCCAGACGAACTTGCCAGCCTCGTCCGTACGGAACCAGTTGACGCAGTAGATCTTCGGCAGGGCAGCCGGGTTGACCTTGCCCACCTTGACGCCCATGTCCAGCCAGTGCTGGAAGTAATCGCTCATGTTATAGCCGATAAATGGCAACATGGCAAATGGATCGCGGCGCACGACACCCATCTGGCCCACTGCAGCGGCCGTCGTTTCCGAGCCCATGGTGGCGGCCATGTAGACGCCTTCGATCCAGTTGCGCGCTTCCGTGACCAGCGGCACGGTGGTCGAGCGGCGGCCGCCGAAGATGAAGGCCGAGATCGGCACGCCGGCCGGATCGTCCCACGCAGCATCAATGACCGGGTTTTGCGTCGCCGCCACCGTGAAGCGGGCGTTCGGGTGCGCCGCCTTGGTGCCGGACGCTGGCGTCCAGTCCTTGCCCTGCCAGTCGATCAAATGGCTAGGCGCTTCCTTGGTCAAACCTTCCCACCAGACGTCGCCATCGTCCGTCAGCGCCACGTTGGTGAAAATCGTGTTGTCGCGCATGGACGCCATGCAGTTGTAATTGGTTTTTTCGTTGGTGCCCGGCGCCACGCCGAAGTAACCCGCTTCCGGGTTGATCGCGTACAGACGGCCATCCTTGCCTGGCTTGATCCACGCGATATCGTCGCCGATGGTGGTCACTTTCCAGCCGTTAAAGCTTGCCGGCGGGATCAGCATGGCGAAGTTGGTCTTGCCGCAAGCCGATGGGAACGCTGCCGCCACATAATGCTTCTTGCCTTCCGGCGATTCCACGCCGAGGATCAGCATGTGTTCGGCCAGCCAGCCCGGGTTGTCGTCCGATGCTTGCGCCTCCTGGTAGCCCATGTTCGAGGCGATGCGCAGGGCGAAACACTTCTTGCCCAGCAAGGCATTGCCGCCATAGCCCGAACCGAAGGACCAGATTTCGCGCGTTTCCGGGAAATGCACGATGTACTTGGTGCTGTTGCACGGCCATTTCACGTCGGCCTGGCCGGCAGCCAGCGGTGCGCCCACGCTGTGCACGCATGGAACGAATGCGCCATCGGTACCCAGCACGTCGTACACGGCACGGCCCATGCGGGTCATGATCTTCATGTTGACGGCGACGTAAGGCGAGTCGGACAGTTCCACGCCGATGTGCGCGATTGGCGAGCCCAGCGGGCCCATCGAGAATGGCACGACGTACATGGTGCGGCCGCGCATGCAGCCATCGAACAGGCCGTTCAGGGTGTGACGCATTTCGCCAGGCTCGGTCCAGTTATTTGTCGGACCGGCCGCTTCCTTCGTTGCCGAGCAGATATACGTGCGGTCTTCGACACGGGCCACGTCGCTCGGGTCGGAGCAGGCCAGGTAGGAATTCGGGCGCTTGTCGGCATTGAGCTTTTTCATGGTGCCGCTGGCAACCATTTCGGCGCACAGGCGCTCGTACTCTTCTTGCGAACCATCGCACCAGTAAATGCGGTCTGGCTTGGTGAGCGCGGCAATGTCGGCCACCCAGTTGATCAGTTTCTGTTGTTTAATATAAGCTGGAACGTTGAGTGCGGCGACGCCACCCATGACGGGCTGATTCATATTACCTCCAATACCAATAAAAGAAATTCTGGTCGTTCCGGCAAGACAGGCAGCATCGTTGAGAGGTGGCTGCGGCTCACTGCGGGCGGCGTGTTCACGCGGGCAGGGCTCTGGTGTCGTGTCCGCCGCGGCGCTCGCGCCGGCGGCATTTACCTGGATCATGCTCCCGGGCTGCAGGAACAGTTTGCGCTATCACTATAATCAGGAAGCTGCAAAAGTGCCGGCGATTGTACACCCGCATAACAGCTATTCTCGCAAAAATGTAGGAGAATAGCTTGACTAATGTAGTAGGCTATTCAGCATTTCCCGTATCCTGTTATTTCCCTACCAAATCCTCACTAAAATCGGCCATCCACCATGAAAATTGCCATACTCGATGATTACCAGGATGCCGTGCGCGGCCTCGATTGCTTCCAGTTGCTTGCCGGCCACGAGGTCAAAGTGTTCAGCAATACGGCGCGGGGCCTGGGCCAGCTGGCGATCCGCCTGGCGCCGTTCGACGCGCTGGTACTGATACGCGAACGCAGCAGTTTCAACCGGGCCTTGCTGTCGAAACTGCCGAATCTGAAACTGATTTCGCAAACAGGCAAGGTCAGCGGCCACATCGATGTGGCGGCCGCCACCGAGCTGGGCATCGCCATTGCGGAAGGCATCGGCTCGCCTACGGCGCCAGCCGAACTGACATGGGCGCTGATCATGGCGGCGCAGCGCAAGATCGTGCCGTACGCGCAACATTTGCAAGAGGGGCTGTGGCAGACGTCGTCGCTGGAACCAGCGCGCAACACGCTCGGTACGGTATTGAAAGGGCGCACCCTGGCGATCTGGGGCTACGGCAAGATCGGGCAATTGATTGCCGGCTATGGCCGCGCCTTCGGCATGAGCATCCTCGTGTGGGGCAGCGAAGCGAGCCGGGCGGCGGCTGTGGCGGCTGGCGATACGGCGGCAGAGTCGCGCGAGGCCTTCTTCGAGCAGGCCGACGTGCTGAGCCTGCACCTGCGCCTGTCCGACAAGACGCGGGGACTGGTAACGGCCGAGGACCTGGCGCGCATGAAGCCGGCTTCCCTGTTCGTCAACACCAGCCGCGCCGAGCTGGTGGCCGATGGCGCGCTGGAAGCAGCCCTGCCGCAGGGGCGCCCGGGCGCCGCCGCGCTGGACGTGTTTACGGACGAGCCGCTGCCGCCAGGCTCGCCACTACTGCAGCTGCCAAACGTGCTGGCCACGCCCCACCTGGGCTACGTCGAGCGTGACAGCTATGAACTGTATTTCCGCTACGCCTTGCAAAACATCGTCGATTTTGCGCAGGGTCAATGCACGCGCCTGCTCAATCCCGAGGTGTTGCAGCACCCGCGGCAAGTCCCTCAGGAGCGCTGAAAGCCTTTCAACAGATCCGGCTCGCCCGTGATGCGAATGGCGGGCGCCGACAGCACGTGCCGGCCGCGCCACAGCCCGGCCCAGCCGGGCGGCCACGCGATCTGAGGGCCTGCATATGGCGCCACGCTGGCGCGCACGGCCACGACCGGTACGGGCGGCATGTCTTGCAGCGGCTCGCCTGCGGTGCGCTGCATATCCAGGCTGTACATGTAATTGGGCAATAAAGCGTCGCAGACGCGGCCAAACCACTCGCTATGGTCGTCGTCGCGGCCCAGCGCCTGCGCCAGCCCCTGCGGGTCGAAACGGGCCAGGGCATCGATCAGCTCGCCAGTGGTGGCGCCCGGGGAATCGCCCCAGCCCATCACGGGGTTGACGTTGTAATCGGCACCCGAGCCATACCAGCCTTCGCGCCAGGGCCGCTGCATCCAGTCGCGCGGCCCCGTAAACAAATGCCAGCGCCAGTGCAGGCCGGACGGCTTGGGCCAGGAATACAGATACAGTTTTTGATAGCCTGCCTGGTGCAGTTCGCGCACCATGGCCATCAGGCGCGCGTGCGGCATGCGGTCCGGCGGCGCGCGGCGAAACAGGATCGCTTCGCCATCGGCAAACTGCACGTCATCGGTCGACAGGTTCAGGTCCAGGGTACGCGCTTCGCTGCCGAAACGGGCGGCGATCCAGCCCGTCAGCAGATTGACGGACGTGATCACCCCGTAACCGCGGTGGCGGTGAAAAATGACGGTGCCGGGAGCGAGCGCTTTCATACGGAGTCGGGGGTGGCAGGCAAACAAAGAAACCAGTGTACTCACAGATGGCCAAATTTTCCAGATGCTCTGCAACGGCCCGCAGCGGGCCCGCCATTCACGCAACGCTGCCAATCCACGCTATCATGCGCGTCATTCTCCACTGACATCGTGACCACATCATGACATTGCGCATACTCGCCACCGGCGGCACTTTCGACAAGCACTACAACGAATTGAACGGCACCCTGGGCTTTTCCGACAGTCATTTGCCGGCAGCGATTGCCCGCGCGCGCATGACGGCGCCCGTGGCGCTGGAGCAATTGCCCCTGCTCGATTCGCTCGACATGCAGGATGCGGACCGCCAGCGCGTGCTGGCCTCGTGCCGCGCGGCACACGAGAAAGCCATCGTCATCATCCACGGCACCGACACCATGCGCGAAACGGCGCAAGTGCTGGGCGCGGCGAACCTGCAGCAAACGGTGATTTTGACGGGTGCCATGATTCCCTATGAAATCGACAACTCCGATGCCCTGTTCAACCTGGGCTTTGCCTGCGGCGTGGCGCAAACCTTGCCAGCCGGCGTGTACGTAGCCATGAATGGCCAAATCTTCGCCTGGGACAATGTGCAAAAGAACCGCGCCGCCGGCGTGTTCCAGCCCTTGTAAGCCGATGGCGGGACGGGGCGCAAAAGCCGAGCGGCCAACGCTCTGACTGACACTCTGTCACAATTTGGCCAGCCCGCTTTCAGCGGGCTTTTTTACGTTTTTTCGCTTTGCATAAATTCTGCAATACAACCTTTTTCATCTAATTATTGCTGGCAAAACATCAAATTGCCAATACAGTAATTTTATGTTGCAAAAAAACGCCATCAATCATTTTTAAAAACGTAGATATTTATAAATATAAAATCTATATTTAACATTTAAATCAAATATTCTTCAGTATCTCGAATTTATTGCCAAATCCGACACGGTTAAGGTGCATTTTTTCTTGCTGAGACGACATAATGTTTGCCTCGACAAGTTAAAAGTGCATTTATAACAATATTGCACCAAGTAGTCTTCCACCTCCCACCGACGTGGTTCCGCCTACCGTACACGAGCACCGCAGACCATCTACCCAATGGCTATATCGGTGCTCGTGTACCGCTTGTCGTTATTAAAACTACTACGGAGTAATTGTTACAATGGCATTTAAAGAAAAAATTGGCGTACGCAGCGTACGTCTGGCCCTGACCGTACTGGCAGGTAGCGTCTTGTTCTCCGGCCAATCCATGGCGGACGAAGCAATCCAAAAAGTTGAAATTACCGGTTCGAGTATCAAGCGTATCGCTGTGGAAGGCGCACTGCCTGTACAGCGCCTGTCGCAAGAAGCGATCGCCAAATCGGGCGCCACTTCGGTAGCCGACCTGATCCAGGCCCTGCCAGCCATGCAAGGCTTCACCATCGGCGCAGTTGCTGCCGGCTCCGACTCGGGCGGCAATACCAGTGCATCGCTGCACGGTATCGGCGAGTCCTACACCCTGGTACTGCTGAACGGCCGCCGCATCGCGCCACAAGGTTCCGGCACCACGGTCAACCTGAACGCCATTCCGATGAGCGCTGTTGAGCGCGTCGAAATCCTGACCGACGGCGCTTCGGCACTGTACGGCTCGGACGCCATTGCCGGCGTACTGAACTTCATCCTGAAGAAGAACCAGCAAGGCGCCACCCTGGAAGCCACCTACGGCGGTCCGGAAGACAAAGGCGGCAACGCCTGGAATACCAGCGTCACCTACGGTTTTGGCGACCTGGACGAAGACCGCTTCAACGTGCTGCTGTCGTACCGCCATGACGAGCAATCGAAACTGCGCGCCACCGACCGCGATTTCGCCGCTACCTCCTTCGTGCCATTCAGCCGCAACGGCAAGAACTACACCTGGGATCGCACCAGCACCTCGGGTTCGCCAGCAGGCGCCACCGTGGCCTACAAGAGCGGTGCTACATCGACCGCGTTTTCGCCTTACCTGGCTCAAAATGGCAAGTGCCCTGACGGTTTCGAAGTCACCACCGCCAATGCACGCGCTTGTGGCTTCGACACGGGTTCCACCGTGGAAATCGTGCCGCAATCGAAGCGTGACAGCCTGTTCTCCAAAGCAACGTACAAGCTGAACGACAACCTGAACGCCTTCGCCGAACTGGCTTACTCGCGCTACGACCTGACGGCGCGTATCGCCGCCAATCCGATCCCGATTGCGATCGCCAAGGACAGCGCGCTGTACAACACCTATGTATCGCCATACCTGACGCCAGCGCAACGCGCCGACGTCAAATCGGTGACGGCAAACTACCGCAGCACCGACTTCGGCCTGCGCGCCAGCAACACCATCACCGAAACCAAACACATGGTCGTTGGTGTGGAAGGCGAACTGGGCGCATGGAACTTCGAAAGCGGCCTGACCTGGTCGCAAAACTCGATCGACGAGCGCTACACGGGCGGTTACCAGAAGAGCCAGGAGTTCAAGAACATCCTCGCCAATCCGGACTTCAACCCGTTTGCAGCGACGCAAAAACCATCGGTGCAAGCGCAAGTCGCTGGCGCGCAGTTCGTTGGCTCCGTGCGTACCGCATCGACCACGATGCGCGGCGTCGACACGCACGGCTCGCGTGAACTGTTCAGCCTGCCAGGCGGCAAGGCCAGCCTCGGTATCGGCGGCGACTACCGCACCTATACCTATGAGCAATCGCCAGGCAGCAATGCCACCGGCGACGATATCTACAACTTCAACACCAAGGCCGCATACGACATGAGCCGCGACACCTACGGCGCGTTCGTCGAGTTGCTGGCTCCGCTGACCAAGTCGTTCGAAATGACCGTTGGCGGCCGTCACGATGCCGTCAAGGCGATCGATGACAAGCTGAACAACAAAACTGTCGGCAAAAAAGACAGCGCCAATACCTACAAGGTATCGGCACGCTGGCAGCCGGTACAGACCGTGTTGATCCGCGGTTCCTACGGCACGGGTTTCAAGGCGCCAAGCATGCTGGAAATTGCTCAGCCACTGGTCAATGCAGGCTTTACCGCCAAGAAATTTGACTGCCCATACCCAGGCAACGCACTGTGCCGCGCGGAAGCAACGCAATACAATGCGGTATCGCAAGGCAATCCGGATCTGCAATCGGAAAAGTCGAAGCAGTTCACCCTGGGCTTCCGTGTCGAGCCTAGCGCGGCCTTCTCGTTCGGCGCCGACCTGTGGGACGTGAAACTGCGCAACGCCGTGTCGGAAGTGTCCGAAGAGCAGGCATTTGCCGATCCGGTCAAGTATGCGTCGAGCTTCGGCGAATACATCGAACCATCGACCGGTATCGCTTACTACGCGTTCAAGAAACTGTCGGTCAACATCGGCAAGAAGGAATACCGTGGTATCGACTGGGATCTGTCGGCCAACCACAAGTTTTCCTTCGGTAAGCTGACCGCCCAATTGAGCGGTACGCACATGTTGCACGCTAACTACACCAAAGCAGGTAGCGACAATATCTACACCAGCAACATGAACTTCTTCGGCGACACCAATGAAGTCACGTTCCGCAATCTGATGAAGCTGACGACGACCCTGGACACAGGCCGCCTGAGCAACACGGTAACGGTCAACTACCGTAACGGCTACACCGATGCAGCCGCTACCGTGTACGACGTGGCAGCCGCAAAAGAAGTGAAGGGTTTCCGTCTGCAAGTACCGTCGTACACGACGTTCGACTGGCAAGCACGTTTCGCCTTTGACAAGCAAACCACGATCCGCGCAGGCATCAAAAACCTGTTCGACCGTGCACCACCGCTGTCGCTGCGCGCTTCGTCGGGCCACCAGATCGGTTTCGACCCACGCTACGCCGATCCAATGATGCGTTCGTTCTACGTCACCGGCAACTACAAGTTCTAATGTGACGTTGTGAATTAGCTTGTCTGAAAGCGCCTTGCACTTCACCGTGCAAGGCGCTTTTTTTTATGGCGCGACATATTGCGCAGACGAAAAAAAAGGAGCCGCAGCTCCTTTTTTTGTACCGGCATGACGGCGGTTACGCCGTCGCTTCACCGCCCAAGGCTTCGACCACGTCAGCCATCAGCTTGGAGAGCTCGCCCGTCATCAGCATCACGTCGCCGTCGAAACGCTCTTCGTCGTTCTTCGTGCTCGATTCCGTTTCCTTGATCACGTCCAGCGGCTTGACGCTCTTGATGGCCAGCGACTCCGTCAGCACGAACGAGATCTTGTCGTTCCACGTCATGGCCAGGCGCGTGCACTGCTTGCCGGCCGCGATGTGGCGGCGCACGTCGTCCGCTTCCAGGGTGTGGCGCACGTAGCGCACGGTGGCCTTGCTTTCGCCCGTGGCGCGCAATTCCGTATCCATGTCGACCGTGAAGCCGGCCGGCGCATCGTCGGCCTGCAGCCATTCCGTCATCACCGCCACGGGCGAGCGCTGCACGCGCAGGCTTTCCAGCGGCAGTTTGTCGACGGCTTTCAACAGCAGCTTGATGACTTCATCGGCTTTTGCCGGGCTGGCGGCATCGACCACCAGCCAGCCATTGACGGGGTCGATCCACGTCCAGACGTTGCTGCGGATGCTGAAGGCGCGCGGCAGCAGTTCGTCGGCCACGCGTTCCTTCAATTCCTTCATGGCTTTCTTGCCTGGGGCAAAGCCTTGCGCTTCTTCCATCTCGGCGGCGCGGGCCTTGGCCACCTGGTTGATGACGGTCGCTGGCAGCAGTTTCTTTTCCGTGCCCAGCAAGATCAGCATCTGTTTGTTGACCACGTGGACCAGGCCGCCGTTCGGGCGTGGCGTATCCCAGCCCTGGCGCATCAGATCCATGCTGGTCGCCGGCGTAAATTTGTTCGAGGACAGCGCCTCTTCCAGTTGTTCTGGCGTGTAAGCCCACGGTGCGGGCAGGCGGTAAATCTGAAGATTCTTGAACCACATAGTTTTTGTCTTCCGTTTGTTTCAGTAGTGCCAGGGGAACGCCATTCTACACTTTCGACACGGGAATGCCGTCAAAAGCGCGGACTGGCGCGGTGTTGTTGCTGCGTGGGGAAAGTCGCTATCATCGTAAATAACTCCTCTCTGACGTCCACCACGCAATCGTAGTAACCTGGCTGGCGCATACGACAGGCATCGTCAAATTCGTTGCAATCCATCGGGACAGACGACTGGCTCGGGATCGTGGCATAAGTAGAATTTTTCAAAAAGAGGATATCGTGACATCGGAAGCTATTCGAAAAGCAGTCATCGATCGGTGTTCTGCTATTGCTTTACCACTTCACATAGCTACTCGACTTGCTGCAGACTCGGGAGACTCGACAGAGAAGGGTATCTGCTGGGTTCTGGGACTAGACAGTAGAACATTCGCGGTACTTAGGCCACGCGATTGGGTCAAAATGGCGGGCCAAACCTGTAGCGTCAGCTATCGCGAAATTCTGACGTCAGAAGCTTTGGTAAAGATTTTGACCTCAGCGGAAGTACCAGAAAGGCTTATTTCTAACATGTTTCACTTCGTGGACGAGGCCCCCCTCCAGATTGTTGTGATGGCTGCGGAGCAGACCTCGCAAATAACAGGTGTGCCCTTAACCACAATTTGGAAGTCGCTCGAAGCATTTGCAGTTAGATATGGTGCACGCCGTCACACCTGGACATAGAGCACGGCGGGGAACTGAAATAGCTCGGCAAGGTTCATGGACTAGTATCGGCACCATTTTCTACAACACTCCTAAGGGAGGTTCCAGCGTCGTCTTGCACGGTCACCACCATGCCAGTTTCTGGGGAAAGATCGAGCACCAAGAAACGACGTAAGCGTCTTCCCAGCGCCGTCTGGACTCCCTGACCACCGTCATTCATGATCGAATCATGGCACAGCATTTGTGCCCACAAATTCTGATTATGGACACAAATTTTCAACCAATCACTTCGACGAATGCGCGCGGCCATTATCGGCAGCATTCTTTAGAGTTCAAGCGCGCATTGGTGGCGTTGTCGCTGGAACCGGGCGTCTCGGTGGCTCGCATTGCACGCGAACACGGCGTCAACGCCAACCAGGTGTTTAGCTGGCGCCGCCTCTATCAACAAGGACGCCTCGGCGTGCCTGCGTTGATTCGCGACGATGGCCTATTGCCAGTGGTGCTGGCGCCAACGGCGCCTGCTCCGGGCAACTCCACCGCCGACGCCGACGCCGACGGCACGATCATGCTGGAGCTGGGCGAAGTGCGCGTGCGAATCGAAGGCCAGCCCAACGCGGCCGCGCTGGCGCAGGTGCTCGATCGGGTTCTACGATGATCGGCCTGCCCGCCGGCACCAAGGTATGGCTTGCCGCCGGCACCACCGACATGCGCTCCGGCTTCAACGGCCTGGCTGCCAAAGTGCAGACGGCGCTGGAGGAAGATCCGTTCAGCGGCCACGTATTCGTGTTCCGGGGCCGGCGCGGCGACCTCATCAAACTCCTGTGGTGGAGCGGCGATGGCCTGTGCCTGCTGGCCAAGCGGCTTGAGCGTGGTCGCTTCATCTGGCCGCAGGCTACCAACGGTTCGGTGGCGTTGACGCAGGCGCAACTGTCGATGCTGCTTGAAGGCATCGACTGGCGGCGGCCGGAACGGACCTGGAGACCAACGTCGGCCTTGTAAACGACACAAGGCTCGCGTAAACTTGGCACATGCTCAGCCCAGCCGACCTGCCCAACGACATCGCCGCCTTGAAGGTGCTGCTGCTCGCTCAAAACGAGGTGGTTGAAGGGCTGCGCGAACAGCTGAACACGCGCGCCGTCGAGATCGAGCACCTCAAGCTGCAGATCGCCAAATTGCGGCGCGTGCAATTCGGCCGCAAATCGGAAAAGCTGGATCATCAAATCGAGCAGCTGGAGCTGCAACTGGAAGACCTGCAAGCCGACGAGGCCGAGGCGGCGCGCGAGATGCCGGCGGCCGACCAGGCGCCGCGAAAGAAGTCTGTGCGCCGGCCGTTGCCCGATCATTTGCCGCGAGACGAAAAGGTGTATGCGCCGCCGGCCGATGCTTGCCCGGCTTGTGGCGGCGGCCTGCGGCCGCTGGGCGAGGACGTGGCCGAGCAACTGGAGTTCGTGCCAGCCAGCTTCCGCGTGATCCGCCATGTTCGTCCGAAACTGGCGTGCTCCTGCTGCGACGCCATCGTCCAGGCGCCGGCGCCAAGCCGGCCGATTGAGCGCGGCATCGCCGGCCCCGGCCTGCTGGCGCATGTGCTGGTTGCGAAGTTCGCCGATCATCTGCCGCTGTACCGCCAGGCCGTCATTTACGCCCGCGAAGGCGTCGACCTCGATCGTGCGCTGCTGGCGGACTGGGTCGGCGCCGCTAGCGCATTGCTGCGTCCGTTGGTCGATGCCATTCGCCGCCACGTGCTGACGGCGTCGAAGCTGCATGCCGACGACACGCCGATCCCGGTGCTGGCGCCCGGCAATGGCAAAACCAAGACGGCCCGTCTGTGGACTTACGTGCGCGATGACCGGCCCGCCGGCGACACCACGCCAGCGGCGGTTTGGTTTGGCTACACGCCCGACCGCAAGGGCATCCATCCGCAAACCCACTTGGCCAAGTTCGAGGGCGTGCTGCAAGCCGATGCCTACGCTGGCTTCAACGCTTTGTTCGAAGACGGCACGATCCAGGAAGCGGCTTGCTGGGCGCACGCGCGGCGCAAATTCCACGACCTGCACGCGGCGCGCGCGACGCCGCTGACCACCGAGGCGCTGCGCCGGATCGCCGAGCTCTATGTGATCGAGGCCGAGATCCGGGGCAAGCCGCCCGACGAACGACGACAAGTTCGGCAAGCCCGCTCGCGCCCGCTGCTCGAGGACTTGGAGCACTGGCTGCGCTCCACGCTCGATACGCTGTCGCGCAAGTCCGACACGGCGGCGGCGATCCTGTACGCGCTCAAGCTCTGGCCGGCGCTGCTGCGCTACTGCGACGACGGCGCCATCGAGATTGACAACTCGGCGGCCGAACGCGCCTTGCGTGGTGTCGCCATTGGTCGGCGCAACTATCTGTTCGCCGGCGCCGACAGCGGCGGCGAACGGGCCGCCGCGATCTACTCGTTGATCGGCACGGCCAAGCTGAACGGTGTCGCACCCGAAGCCTGGTTGCGTCACGTGCTGACGCATATCACCGATCATCCCGTCAACCGGATTGATGACTTCTTGCCTTGGAACTGCAAGCTGCCAGCAGCCCTTTGAGATCACGCCGCTTCCCAGCGGTGTTGTGACTTTCTGAAATAGACGCGACGAAAGGTATTGCGGCACAGGGCTAGGCCAACTTGATTTTGCTAAAAGCTGCGACGATTTTTCGCTGAATAGCTGCGACTAATCCAAAGGGATAACGAAATGGCTGCGAACGACGTCGTCCCTGAACTGACAACTTCCGTAACGCCACCAGCAGAGGCAGGGAGCGGCTGGTTCCGCCCCAGGCTGGGTGAAAACTCCAAATCTCAAAATATTCGTGGGTAGGGTTACCATTCCCGCCACCGAGAAAACGGGGTAGCGCGCGTTTTGAGAGGCCGATTTTTGAAGAACCAGAATTTTTCTGCGTTTCCACACAGCCTGGCCTCAAAGCAGAAGTTCAGCTTGGCGGCAGAGGTCTCCCTAAGCGCACCCTCCCCACACTGTCATTTTCGAAATGTTGAGTGATGAGGAATCCATATATACCTAGAGATCGGAGAATGTAGTGTAGGACGGGAGCGATTCGCATAGCAAAACTAATATGCGGTTTACTTGCACACAGGACACAGATATAGTCTAGGCAACAAATTAGTGCGGACCTGATTGGAGCATTTAGGCATGAACTCATCTTATACCCGTCCCATCAGGCCTGTAATCCTTGTCGTGGACGACACGCCGGATAATCTTCTGTTGATGGCCAACTTGCTCAAGGATAGTTATACGGTCAAAGCAGCGAATAACGGCGAGAAAGCACTGCGCATCGCGCGCGATGCACCGCCGCCCGACCTCATCCTGCTTGACATCATGATGCCTGGGATGACCGGCCACGAAGTGGCGCAGGCACTGCAGGGCGACCCGGCCACGCGCGACATACCCATCATCTTCTTGACCGCTATGGCCTCCAGCGAGGACGAGACGCACGGTCTGGAGCTGGGCGCGGCCGATTACATCACCAAACCGATCAGCCCGCCCGTGGTGCTGGCGCGCGTACGCACCCAACTCAAGGTCAAAGACGCGGCCGACTTCCTGCGCGACAAGAACGAGTACCTGGAACAGGAAGTCCAGCGCCGCACGCGCGAGCTGGGCGCGATCCAGGATGTCACGATCCACGCCATGGCCTCGCTGGCCGAGACGCGTGACAACGAGACCGGCAACCACATCCGCCGCACCCAGCACTACGTCAAGGTGCTGGCCGAACATCTGAGCGAGCATCCGCGCTTCCGCGCTTTCCTCGACCCCGACACCATCAAGCTCTTGTTCAAGTCGGCGCCGTTGCACGACATCGGCAAGATCGGCATCCCCGACCGCATCTTGCTCAAGCCTGGCCGCTTCGAACCCGAGGAATTCGAGATCATGAAGACCCACACCACGCTCGGGCGCGACGCCATCGCCCACGCCGAACAACAACTGGGCATGGACGTCGACTTCCTGCGCCTGGCCAAGGAGATCGCCTACTCACACCAGGAAAAATGGGACGGCAGCGGCTACCCCGAAGGCCTGGCCGGCGACGCCATCCCGATTTCGGCGCGGCTGATGGCGGTGGCCGACGTCTACGACGCCCTGATCAGTCGTCGCGTCTACAAGGAAGGCATGCCGCATGAAAAGGCAGTGCAGATCATCGCCGAGGGGCGCGGCTCGCACTTCGATCCCGACGTCTGCGACGCCTTCCTGGCCAACCTGCCCGCCTTCCAGCAGATCGCCGCGCGCTACGCCGACAGCGACCAGGACATGGCCAAGCAGGCTGCCGCCATCGCACACACCCTGCCTGCACAGTGAGCGCCGGCATGCGTTCGCCCCTGGCTTATCTTGAACGGCTGCGCCTGCGCCAGAAGCTTGCGGCCGGCTTTTGCGCAGTGCTGCTGCTGGCCCTGGCGCTGGGGTTGCAAAGCCTGCGCACCCAAGACCAGTTGAGTAGCGACATGCAGCGCCTGCTCAGCGAGGGCATGATCGGCATCGTACAGGTCAAGGAGGCCCGCATCCAGCTCAACCGCTTCGAGCTAATGCTGCACAAGGTGGCCAACGCCCCGGACCCTGTTGCCGTCGACAAGGCGCTCGAACAGCTAGACAAGACGCGCGAGCAGCTACACTTTGCCGTCGACGAGGCCCGCGCCACCCTGCTGCGCATCGACAACCAGCAACGCCATAACGTCTTTGAAAGCATGCTGGCGCGCGCCGAGCGCATCGCCGACGAGGCAATCGAACTGGCGCGGCTGCACCGCAACGCCGAAGCCAACGCCCTGCTCAACAGCGAGCGCTTCCAGCACGCGATGCGCACCGCCGACCGGCAGATGGCCGAGATCGCCGCCGTCAAGGATTCCAACGCCCGCAGCACCATCTACCAGATTCGCCAATTCGCCCTCACCAGCAGCACCCTCACCTACGCCCTGCTGATCGGTGGCCTGGCGGTGGCGCTGCTATGCGCCTGGTGGATCAGCATCTCGATCCGGCGCCCGGTCAACCGCCTGCGCGAGGCGGTCGATGCGCTGGCCGCCGGCCAGCTCGACAGCGTGATTCCGCATACTGACTACCAGAACGAAACGGGCGACCTGGCCCGCGCCATCGCCAAGTTGCAGGTCGAATCGCGCCAGCTCGACATGCAGCGCTGGATCAAGTCGCAGGAAGCCTCGATCCAGGCCGAACTGCAGCAAGCGGCCAGCCTTGACCAGGCCGCGCAGCGCCTGTTGACGCTACTCGCGCCGCTGGTGCAGGCTGGCCAGGGCGCGCTCTACTTGCTTGACGAAAACGCCGCCGCATTGCGCCTTGCCGCCAGCTACGCCGCCGATCCGGACCATCCGCCGGCGCCGCAACTGGCGTTGGGCAGTGGCCTGCTGGGTCAGTGCGCGCAGGACCGCCAGCCGCTCCGGCTCGACGCCCTGCCGGACGACTACGTGCAGATTCACTCGCAACTGGGGCGGTCGCGCCCACGCCACCTGCAGGTGCTGCCACTGCTGCACGGCGAGCGCCTGATGGGCGTGCTGGAGCTGGCCGGCTTCGACGCTCCCAGCGAATCGGGCCGGGTGCTGATGGACGAGCTGCTGCCCAAACTGGCGATGTCGCTGGAAATCAAGGCACGCAGCCACGCGGTGCAGGCCATGGCGATCGAACTCGAAGCGCAGCAGGTGGTGCTGAAAGCCACCGAGGCCTGGTATCGCGGCATCATCGAGGCTGCGCCGGACGGCATGCTGGTAATCGATGTGCACGGCCTGATCATGATGACCAACCCGCAGCTCGACCAGCTGTTCGGCTACGAGGCCGGCGAGTTGGCCGGCTTGCCGATCGAAACGCTGGTGCCGCCGGAGGCGCACGGGCGCCACGTCGGCTCGCGCAATGGTTTCATCGAGCAAGGCACGGCACGCCAGATGGGCATGACAGGCGCCGACCTGCACGGTATGCGCAAGGATGGCAGCCGCTTCTCGGTCGAGATCGGCCTGTCGCGGCTGCCGGCTATCGCCGAGCGCGGCGTTTGCGTGTGCGCCTCGGTGCGCGACATCAGCGACCGCAAGCTGGCGGAGGCCGAGGTTCTGCGCGCCAAGGAGATCGCCGAGGACGCTACGCGCGCCAAGAGCGATTTCCTGGCCAACATGAGCCACGAGATCCGTACGCCGATGAACGCAATTATCGGCATGAGCCATCTGGCGCTACGCACCGATCTCGACAAAAAACAGCGCAACTACATCGAGAAGGTGCACCGCTCGGCCGAGAACCTGCTGGGCATCATCAACGACATTCTTGACTTCTCCAAGATCGAAGCGGGCAAGATGAACATAGAGCAGGCCCCGTTCCGGCTGGAGGACGTGCTGGAGAATTTCGCCAGCATGATCGGCCTGAAGGCCGAGGAAAAAGGCCTGGAACTACTGTTCGCCACTTCGGCCGACCTGCCGACCGCATTGGTAGGCGATTCGCTGAGGCTGGGTCAGGTATTGGTCAACCTCGGCAACAACGCCGCCAAGTTCACCGAACGCGGTGAGATCGTGGTCGGGATCGAGATGGCTGCCGACGCCGGGGATCAAGTCGAGCTTCACTTCTGGGTGCGCGACAGCGGTATCGGCATGACGGCCGAGCAGTGCGAACGCATGTTCCACTCGTTCAGCCAGGCAGACAGCTCGACCACGCGCAAATACGGAGGCACCGGGCTAGGTCTGGCCATCTCCAAGAAGCTGGTGGAGCTGATGGATGGCCGGATCTGGGTCGAGAGCATGCCGGGCGAGGGCTCGACCTTCCACTTCAGCGCCCGTTTCGGACGCCAGACCGAGGTGCAGCCGCGCCGCATGTTCCACGCCGACGAGCTGCTCGGCCTGCGCGTGCTGGTGGTCGACGACAACGCCAGCGCGCGCGAAATCTTGTCGACAATGGCTCGCAGTTTCGGCTTGGAGGTGGACCTCGCCGACAGCGGCCACAGCGCGCTGCGCACCATGGTCGAGGCTGAGCGCAAAAGCCTGCCCTACGACTTGGTGCTACTGGACTGGCGCATGCCGGGCATGGACGGCGTCGAAACGCTGCAGCGCATGCAGAGCGGCGCCGTGACTCACATCCCTTCTGTCATCATGGTGACTGCCTTCGGCCGGGACGACGCTCAGGAAGCGGCGGCGCTCCAGCAGGTGGCGCTGCCAGCCGTGCTGACCAAGCCAGTCACCCCGTCGACGCTGCTCGAAGCAATCGGCGAGGTACTGGGCAAGGGCGTGGTGGCCGAAACGCGCCAGGCAGAGCGACAGGACCGCAGCGCGGCCGACCAGGCCCGCATGGCCGGCGCCCGCCTGCTGCTGGCCGAGGACAACGATATGAACCAGGAGCTAGCGCGCGAGCTGCTTGAAAGCGCTGGCATCGTGCTCACCATCGTAGGCGATGGGCAACAGGCGCTGGACCTACTGGCTCAAGCCGGGACCGTCGCCTTCGACGGCGTGCTGATGGATTGCCAGATGCCCGTGATGGATGGCTACGAAGCCACCCGCCGCCTGCGCGCCCAACCCCGCTACGCTCAGCTGCCGATCATCGCCATGACCGCCAACGCCATGGCCGGCGACCGCGAAATGGCGTTGACTGCCGGCATGAATGACCACATCTCCAAGCCGCTGAACGTCACCGCCATGTTCGCCACCATGAGCAAGTGGATCCGCCCGGCGCAGTCGGCATTAGCAGCGCCCCCAGCGGGGCAGCCAGATTCCGCAGGCAAAGTGGTTGCGGCCCTACCTGCCGAACTCCCCGGTATCGACCAGCGCGCCGGCCTGGCGACCAGCATGGGCCGGCAGGACCTTTACCTGCGCATGCTGGTGCGCTTCCGCGACGGCCACGCTAGACTGCGGGGGGAATTTGAGGCTGCGCGGCAAAGCGATGACCCCACAGCGGCGGCGCGGGTAGCCCACACCTTGCGCGGCACCGCCGGCAACGTCGGTGCCAAAGGCGTGGCGGCGACAGCTACCGCACTGGAACTGGCATGCAAAGCTGGTGTAGCCGAAGCCGAACTGGCTGTGCTGCTGACGGCGGTCGAAAACGAACTGGCGCCGGTGCTGCTCGGCCTGGCGGCACTGGGCAACTATACTGCAGCGGCAGAGAACACCCGGGCCGGGGCCATCGCAGCGGCTCCCGCCCTGCCGCCGGACGCGACCGCCACACTTGCCCAGCTGCGCAAGCTGCTGGCCGACAGCGACACCGCCGCGCTGGATGTGCTGGAGACATTGGAATCGCAAGCCGCCGGCCACCCGCTGGCGCGACAGCTGCGCAAAGTCAGCCAGGCAATTGAACGCTTCGACTTCGACGCTGCGCTGGAAGCGCTTGATGCCGTGGTGCAGCCAGCCTGACAAGCAAGGCCGCCGCGCGATTCGCCTTAGGCCGGGGGCGGCACCGACGGCAGGCTGACAATCAGGGTGGTGGTCTGGAGCTCGTCATCGACGGCGAAGGCCACCTCGCCGTATTGCGCGCGCGCCAGCAGGCGTGCCGAATACGTGCCCAGGCCGGTGCCGCCGGACTTACCGTCGGTGACGAACTTGTCAAAGAAGCGTTCGCGTATCGGTTCCGGGATCACACCCTTGTTGACTATCTCGATGCGCAACGGGCTTCCGGCGTACAGCGTAGCAATGACACGGGTGCGCTCTGGCGCTGCCTCGCAGGCGTTCTTGATCAGATTATTCAGCAGCGAATAGGTCAGCATGGCATCGCCCAGCGCTAGCGGAGCGTCGATGCCGACATCGAAATCGGTGTCGACCGCCAACACCAGCTGCTTACCCGCGTAAGTGGCGCGTGCCGTCTCAACCACCCGCCGCAACATGTCGCTGATGGGCAGCGGCGCTGCATGGAGCACGTATTTTCCCGTCTCGATCTTGTACAGCTCGGTGGACAGGTTGACCATGTCGGTCACCTGCAGCATGGCCTGCTCGGCCAGCCGCAAATTCTCAAGCTGTCGGCGGTCCATGTCGGCGGCGTCGATCAGCGACTGCACTATGCCGATGGCGCCGGCCAGCGGTCCCTTGAGGTCGTGCCGCGTCATGGCCTCGACGTCATCGCGCAGGCGGGCGATGGCGAGCATGTTGTCGTAATCGGCTTGCAGGTGGCGGCGCAGCTCGACGTAGCGCATGAAGTTGTCGACCCGCAGCTTCAGCTGGGCCGGGTCGATTGGCTTGGTAATGAAGTCCACCGCGCCCAACTCCATGCCTTGCAGGCGCGCGGCGTCGTCGGTAAGGGCGGTGACGAAGATGATGGGTACATTTTCTGCGCTGGGATGCTCGCGCATGCGGCGCGCCACTTCAAAACCGTCCATGCCGGGCATCATCACGTCCAGCAGCACTAGGTCTGGCGGCGTGTCGCCACAGCACAAGGCCAGTGCTTTCTCGCCGTTGTGCGCTGCCTTGATGCGGTAGCGGCCCTTGAACACATTGGCCAGCACGTACAAGTTGTCAGCGGTGTCGTCGACCAGGAGCAATGTCGGAGGCAACGGTTCCCTTGATTGTAAATGGACCGCCGCCGGTGGCTTGACGATCACATCGTCCACGGGTGTGGCGGCCTGCGGCGCGTCGATGTTCGTTTCCTTATCCGGCGCCGGTGCTGCAACCTGATGCGCCATCGCCCGCTTGATGCTGGTGGCCAGCCGGCCCGCCGTGTAGGGTTTGACTAGCAGGTCGCTGACACCGCTGCTGATGGCCGTTTCGATGCGGCTGCGCTCGGCCTCGGCGGTGATCATAATGAACGGCATGTGCACATGGCGCGGACTGGAACGAATCATCTGCAGTAGGGCGATGCCGGTCAACGCCGGCATATTCCAGTCGGAGATCACCAAATCATAACGCTTGCGCTCAATCATGCGCCAAGCTTCAGAGCCATCGGCTGCGAGATCCACCGATCCGTAGCCAAGCGAGGCCAGTTGGCCAGCCGTGACCTTGCGCATTGTTTCAACATCATCAACCACCAGTATTCTCAGCACTTGTGCCATGTCTCCCCCATGTGAGGCCTGCTACGTGGGGTAGCACACCGTTTCATTTATTATGCGGCATTTTTTTATCGATTTGAAATGAAAGCATTTCAAGCCGTCAAGGTCGGCTTCTGGCCCAGGCTGTATAAAAACGTCAATCGCTGTGACGCCATCATCGATCAAATCCCGCAACTAGCCAAGACGTCACTGGGCAGACGCTTACGACGCATCCATAAACGTATAGCGATTAAATTGAGTCATGCCAACCTAATTGGACAATTTTCTTCGAAAAATCTTCGCGGCCACTGGGCTCAGGACTGATTTACCTGGTCAACCCCAACGGGAGTCGCTTCCGATCGTTGGGATCCTGGTCTGCATTTGATGGAACTTAGGGGTACCGGCAACGAGGCCAAGCAGCACGCGACTGGGCACAGGTTGTGTCAATTGTGGCGAGGCGTAATATAGACGGGCTCATGCCAGCCCACGATAGCAGCGTCGTACTCTGCACGAGCCCGGGACTCCAGCCTGATAAGCCAGTCCAGTATCGATCTACCTTCAGGTGGCAATTCTACGTTTGCAGGGTACCTACGCATGATAGTCGCCTGCAATCGGGCGGCGTCTTCGTGCGCGTCTGCAAGCCTTTGAATTTCTTTACGTCGTTCGGCGATAGTCATATTTTCCGGCGCGACATAGTGAATCGAAAACCATAATCCGCCGGGGGAACGACTGTACGCGTCTTGAGCAGTCCCACCTTGTGATGGAAGGCTGATGATTTGGGTAAATTCATCGTCACGAACAATTTTGGGTGTCGGCGATTGATTGGCTTCGGCATGAATCGATTTCAAAGCATTTTCTGGGTTCTTTAAAGTATCCCATTGGTCGTTCAATTGGTCTTGTTCTTGCTTGTTCAGTTCAGACATAAAATTCCCGCTACACGGCGGACTTTCAAATTAATTTTATGCAGCCAGGCTGCGTGTCAAAATTTGGAGTTGCTTTCCGATCGCCATACCTTCCATCGGCACAGTCACTGTGTGGCCCTGCGCTTCCATCAGATGCTGCAATGCATCACAATACGCGCGTCCAGCGAGCATAATCAAATGCGAACGGCTATGAACCACTCGCTTGAGCTGCGCTTCTACCATAAGGTCGTTCAAGCTCTCGTCGTATGACGCCACCAGCTGCGCTGGATCGAGCAGACCGTACTTGGCCGACAAGATGAACCAGGGATCACTGCTCTTTTCGGCATACCTGCGCGCCAGCGTGAATAGCTGGGAATTGTATAAGTCGCGGGCTGCCACCGAATCCGCATCGACCTTCCCTGCACTACAGGCCACGAGATACACGCGATCCATTTATTTTCCCGGTTAGGTGTTGTTCCAGGCCTCAGCTTCCGCCATGGCATCCTCGTAGGCCAGCTCCGAACCGGCGCGCGCTGCGCGCCAGGCGTCGTCGCTATCAACCCAAAGCTGACGACCAACTGCGGCACCGGCCTCTCCTTCAATCTGCTGCTCAAAAGCGGAGGTGAATTTGGCAAGCCAAGTTACGTTGATCTTCATGGCGTCGCTTTCCGTTGAATTAGCTTACTGCTGCCGCTCAAAGCGGCAGGGATAAGCCAACTTAGTTGTCGTTTCCTTTACCGAGAATTTTATCGGCCTCTTCGTGCGCTTCATCGATAAGCTCATCCGGTGCTTCATCAATGCTCGTAATGCCGAGAGCGTTGAGATGTTCCATCACCAGTATGTCTCGCTTGCTGGACTTCATATCATCTTCGTCTTCGAACGCCATGATCGTCTTTCATAATCGACTACGGGTCTGCACCATGCCTACCCTCTCATCGCCAAAACCGCGTCTGGCGCGGTTTTGATGCTGCTGTGAATTTCCTTTACACGGCAGTCGGTGGTGTCCAGCCGTGGGCCAAGGCGATTTCTTGCCACTGAGGCCGGATAGAGGCGATTGTCTTGAGACAGTATGCTTCCAGTCCGAGAATTGCCTTCCCTTGTTGCTGCGCCACCTGGTTGGTACCTGCAGCAAGGTTCTTGGCCATATCGATCACGCGGTACCTCGTGGACTTTCCGTGCGCTGGAACGCTGCGTAGCCATGTTGCAAGATTAGTAGCTGAAGCCTTGATCTTCGGGTCTTCGGCATCGATGCCCAGTTGGCCAAGTTTGTTGGCAGTCGTCTCAATTTTCGAGGTTGCATCCAGCAATTTGAGCATGGATTGATACTCTTTCTTCTCAGCCATTTACTTGCATCCTTTGCTTGCTCGGCACCATGCCGACCTTCTTAATGCTGACGCCAGGTCGGGCCGCGCGTGGGTGTTAATGTGAGCGCCAACATGGCGTGGTGGTTTCCCGATATTGAAAAATTTAGCGGCGGCTCCGTGAAATCTGCGAAACACGTGACTGAGAAATACCAAGTCTGCGTCCTACCTCTGCCTGAGAATAACCCTCATCAAGAAGGTGCATAGCAGCGTCATCACGCTGGTCAATGGTGACGGTATTGGGATCAAAGCGTGTTGTATGTGTAATACCCGGAATCGGCTCGTCATAATGAACCGTGCGTCCATCAGTATGACGAGCATTCACTTGAAGAGAGTTAGTGCGCTTATTAACTCGGACGTCGAAGGAAGCAACACTGGGATCGTTTGCAAGTTGCTGAGAAAGTTCTCCGACAGTCCCATGGCGAGGGGTGGGCTGTGTTGGTATACGTGCAAGTGGTCTAGGGGCCATGTCATTGTGCTCCAGATATTGAATTAAAAGCACTTTAGCACGAAACTATTTAAACTACTAACAATTTATTAAAAACATGCTCACCCCACTTATGCCAGGTTTTGCCGGGCTTAGGATGCTGCTGTCGACGCCAACAGGCGCCGGGAATTTTCCTTGATAACTCAGCCTTTGCGCTGCACGCTTTATACCGACCGGTTAGACAACAGTGACAGCAAAGTCACTGGCTGTGGCCTGAATAGCTTTCGTAATTAGGAGTACATCTGACTTTTCAAGGAATTCCTCACCGAGCAACCGTGCAGCAGCGATCTTTGAACCGACCCGGGTTGCCTCCTGTTGAGCGAACTGAACGGCAAGATCAGCGGCGTCCAAGATGGTTTGAGGGCGCTTTTGTGGCGTAATCGGGATCTGTGCTACAAAACCGGCATGGATGAGTGCTACGGCGACATGCCCCACACGTTTTCCAGTTTGATCTGGCTGTGGGAGGAAGACTGCACCTGCGCGCTGCCCGTTTTCAAGAATGAAATCTAGGGTTTGAATCGGTTGCAGCGTATCGTGTTCCGGGAAAGAAGTCTTGGCCATATATACTCCAATGTTGATCGAGTTGTAATTATATCGGTGGCTGCGTTAGCGTATCTGAAACTGCTTTGTCAAATGCGAGAGTCGCAGATTTAGATGTGCAGTCGCGGATTTAGCTGGAATTGACAGTTGCCTGCAAGGATGGAACGCGATACGCCAGCTGACTTGTCCTTGTCCGTAAAGTCAAATTCCAATCCAAACCCTTCATAGAATCGATTTCGCCGGAGCCGGTTCTGCGGATCGGCAGCATCGCTGACCAGTAGGGTCACTTCGCGCACTGGCTGTTCGGCCATTGTTTCGCCCATCCTACAATTTCATTCATCAAATAGGTCCCCAGCCGCCCTCCCCGAAGTCGTGGCGGATCTACGATGACATATCCACCTCTGCTCAGGCACGAGGAGGTGATCGAAATGCCGTCAAAGCCCTTGCCGTAAAAACCAGTGAATTCGCCATCCGGTATATCGGAAGCAATTTCGGCACTGAGGTCCCAATAGAAAACGCTGATCTTGCCGCGATGGATTTCGTTGGTGCGTGGATCCCGCTCCAGCTCCTCCTTCCTTTCGACAAGTATCCAGTCGACGCGCTCAGCATCTTTGGAGCCCGCCACGCGCTTGATCTCAAGCACGCGGACATCGGGCTTCCTGCGATTATGTTCATGGCTATGGGGCCGAAACGATGAAGTGATCAAGGTTACTCCAAATAGACAGTCAGTTTCAGCCGCAGAGTTGATGCTGGCCAGCCGCCGCGAAGCCTCATCGCAAGCGGCTGCTTGTATCGGCTTTACCTCTTCAACTTGCTCTTTTCCGCCTCGACGTCCGCCCGCTCCGCACTTCGGGTCCAATCCTCGGAGATTGCTATCAACATCGCCGATGTTCGGGGGTACTTCAGCGTCGCGTCCGCCCATGCTTTGTAGCGCGTCGCAAGCTCGTACTCCTGCTCTCCGCCCTCGTTGATGCCCTTACTATATGCTCCACGCTTATTGAAACACTCCAGTATTAGTCCACGTTCGATTTGCATGGACGCCGCAGTTTCGATCACTTGGCATACTGCTGAAGGAGGCCAGAAGGGCTCGCCAGCATCCTGAGGTGCATAAGCTAGAACGAAGCCAATCCGGTTGTCCCCAATATCAACGAGATCCTTGGCTGCAGCCAGAACTCTTACCTTCTTCACCCAGTCGGATAGCATATTCGCGTCGATCTTCCCGTCAAGCAAACCAGGCACAATCTTGAACTCCGAAAGCAAGTCGTACGATGTATTTGCCCGCGCCTTCGCCTGCTCAGTGATGATTTGATCGGCGGGCGCGCTTTTAGCCCTGAAAACATGCGACAGCACATCGACGAACATCTCTGGGTCTGATGCTAACAAATCGTAGATGATCAATGGTTCTCGCTCGTGACGCAACAGCGGTAAGTAAGCGTATTCCGCATCGGCGATCTGCCTCTTTTCGACATCACTGCGCGTTCGCAGCTCCTTCAATGCCAGGCCGATATAATAGGACAGCATGTTCCCCATGCGCTTGAAGCCCTCGGCCGCCTGGCCAACACCCGAGGCAAGCATGTCCATCAGCAGGCCCGACGGTACGTCTTTACTTCTCCTGTGCATCCAGCCCAGTACTTCAATGTCCCGCCCTACGCTTCGGTACTGGTCGATCGCAAACAGAAGATCGTCCACGGATCCTTCGTTGGGCAACATACTCAGGTGACGCCAATATTGTTCCCGCACCTCGCCGCCGAGGTCTTCGACATAGGCCCAAGTCTCCCGAGTGCTTGACCAACCTAGTATGAGTTTGGCCTTTGCCGTGTTATCCGGGACTTGCGACAGAACACGATCCTGGAAGCGGTTCATCCATTGGTCGCCGAATCTGTTGAAACCATGTGTCGAGACGTAGTATGAAAGGCTCGGTGGTGCTGTGGGGTCCAGAGCGCCCTGCATCAACTCGAACATTTGCTCAAGGGAACACGGAACCTGGCCCAAGGCTTGGCCGAGAAGTTCCGGTAATTTAACCATCTTCGCGAGCTTCAGAATGCCAGGCACGCCGTCTCGTCCGAGCACGCGCTCGAGGACATCCTTGCGCAAGTTTTGCGAGTCGTCGAGCACTTCCGCACCCGGGACGTATTTGCCAACATGCGGCGTCCAGTCATCAAAAACATGGCGGTCGGACACAAGAGGATCGGTAGGGCGATGACGTTCGACCAGATCTTTAACAGCGGCGAGCTCTTCGCCTCTCAATGCCCAGTCAGAACCTCCGAAGTATTCATTACGCGTTGACTCATCTTTGAGGGCGTGCCAAATCGCATTGCCTTCAGGGACACTGTGTGCAACGAGATAGCTGTCAATGTGGGCGAGCACCTTCGTCCGATTTAACGGCTGTAAATTGCCGATCTTGTCGACGAAGGTCCCTAGACGGTCCTCGTCGTCGCCGGCCGCGGCAAGCGCTCGCTCGACGACTGCGGTTTCAAAGTCCCACACCAATCCGTAAGTAATCTCTTCGGGATTTTCCGGCGCCAGGTCACGTAGCTTGGGACGCTGGGTAGGAGTGGTCGAGTCCATGCCTGAGGGTAAAAGCTTTTCTAGCAGTTGCCAGCCGACGTCGGGGCATGCCGCCAGGACTGAATCAAGGCATGCGATGCGCTGAGGCTGCAATGCATATGTGTTGGGCGCCCACCCAAGTAAAATGTCGCGCAGGCTGTTGATGGGTCGATTGACGTGATTCGAATCCGGTTCCGGATCCAGCTGGCCGAGCTTGGCCAGGACCACTGCCGCACGGTTTAGATATCGAGGGTCCCAGGCAATCGTCTCCAGCGCCCAGAGGAAGTGCACGTGCGGACTAGACGGACCGAAGAAGTGTCCACTCTCCGATTCGAAGATCTGTGCAAACTGCTCCGGGTCGCCCCCGAGCATAGACTCGAGGGCCTGCAAAAAAGGGTTTGGTGCGGCCTCCGCGATCAACGCGGTCTGGTCTCCAAGGCGTACTATCGAATGGTGCAATCTACCCCATTCGGGCAACGCATTGATCACGTCGTCGACGTACTTCTGCGGCGACTTACCCTTGACGTGCAGGTCTGCCACCTCATGCATTGACGCGATGATCAGCAGTGTCAACGCAAGACCATCGCGTAACCATTGGCTGTAGTCTGACGACGCGGGTTTAGCCAGATTGAATTTTTGCTCTCGAGACGGCTGTTCGGGCTGTGTGCCGAAGACCTTGACGATGGCATCGCGTAGCCGCGTCAGGTCGTCATCGGTAAGCTGCCGGCCGTAGAAATAAAAGGCGTCCACCGGTGCGCGTACCTGCCACACCTCAGCCTCTCTGTCGACAGGGCGATCTGGCATGCCGAGCGTGGGCATTAAGATCCCCTCGAGCATGCCATAGGTGGCATAGCCGCCAAGCTCTTTGAGCACATCGCAATCGGCGGGGACGTCGCTAGACCAACCACCGGCGAGAAGCGCTGGTTTAAGTGCGGTCGCATGCCCCACCCATACGGGATCGGCAACGGGCGCATTTTTGATGAGGCGTTTCAGGATAGTCAGGCTGCGTCCACAGCGATGTGCCAGCTCGTAGCCCTGCCCATGATCAAGACCCATATCGATGAAGCCGGGCACCATGCCTGAAGCCGTCGGCCGTTTAAGCACGGGGCCGCGCCTGGCCTGTGCGCCCGTTGCAGCGGACAACGTGGGGCAATTCTCGGCGAGCATTCCTGCTAGTGATTCGGCAGTGCCCGTAGCGATGAAGACCATATTGGATTTCATCGCTAGGAAGCGGGCGGCGGCATCGGTGCGAACGATCAACGTCCTGGACTCCAGCAATTCACGCACGCTAGGCTTCGCACGGCGGATCGCCGCAACCGCGAAAGCTATAACCTCCTCGGACGTCTCGGCGCCAAGCATGAAGGATTCGGGTTGCCCGAGAAGTTTGGCAATCAGCGCGTCGGCCTCCTGTTGTCTATCAGCGATGACAAGCTTCTCACTGAGCTGCGGCTTGTACTGTGTACTGAATTCCACCCAATACTCGTCGGTGCTCAAGGCATCGTGTTTCGGAGCTAACTTAAGGACATCGCGGGCGTAGCGAGCAGCAATGGCCGGATGATCGTCGAGCCACTGGACCAGCTGCACCCCATCAAGGTACTTGACATCCTTCCATTTCCCTTCTGCGCGGCGGTCATTCTCCCATTCGGGAATCTTCTTAGCAGGCGTATCCCAACGTCCAAGATTGACCAGGACGAGCGTGTTCTCGGCCATCTCGGCAAGCGGGGTTTGGCCGGTCCGCTTCTTATAGTCGGCGTCGGCCTTCGCGGCACCTGGACCGGTACCAAATTCCCATTTGGACTTACCCTCTGGAACGAGGCCCTTCGCCACTTGCGTCTCTAGGTCGCCATCCCAGCCGCGCACCTGACTGGCCTCGCCATTTGGGAAGCGAAATCGCGACGCGTCGTTGATCGTCGCGCGGATCAGGTCTGACACCATGGCGGGAACCTTCTCGCGAGCGTTCAGGAGGCTAGCCCAGTTTTCCAGGGCCCTTGTGTCAATCCATTGCATGCCGCTCTCTCTTCCCTTATGGCGCGTAGCGCCTTCGATATTAATTGATTAACGCGCGTTGAGAACTCTGCCCCTCCTCGATGCGTCAGCCACTTATTTGACCGCGCAATCGTACACCGCAGACGCTCTCCCCAACAGAGTTGTTTTCATGACTATCGATAAATGACAAGAAGCATCAGTCTTTCTTTTGCAACCTCTCGTGCACTAGTTATGCCAATAGCAATAATACGACAACCCTTTTCCGTTGAGACTCTTGATAAAAACGACGCTACAAAATTTAACCAGATCATGGAAAGCGCTGTGTATACACTTGGCTTCTTCCTTTCGAAACTGGCGTTCTTCTCTCTCGATGCGTCGCTGCACCTTCATCTATACATTGCCCGAATATCTTCGTCCGCACCTGGCTGCGTTAGGGCATAACTAATGTTTAGAAGGATTTCAGTTTATCGAATGGCCCGAATTAATTTTCGAATGCTCTCAGCGCTAGAAGGCTGAGCATAGCACTCTAGCGCTAGCTTATGGAACTCATCAGCAGCATCTATTGGATTGCGTTTAGATATCCGGACAAATGCACGAGCTTCTGGAACCAAGTCATCAATGTCACCATGTGTCAGATACCCCGAGAACTGCTGAGTACCTTTAAAATTTTCAATGATTTCCCGTGGTAAATCCGGACCAAAAACGAAATATTCCAGATACTTCAAGAAATGTGGGTGCTCGACTATCTTTTCACCTGACGTGCCGTTTTTTTCAAAAATCTGCATGCGGGACTTGCCACGACCACCTGGATTTCGCTCGGCGTCTGTGAAATATTGAAGGCGTACTTCAGGAATTGCACCGCGGCCACACAAAGAATTCCAAAGCTCTACCATTGGAATTATGGAGGAACGTAATTCATCATGACTTATGGAGTGAAAATTAATCTGAGACAAAATACTGACTTCACGCTCGGTAAGTTCGATATCTGGGACCCTCATAAAAACACCTCTAACTAACATGAATAAATTTATCTTACTTGCAAGATGCCGTCTGACAGAGTGAATTTTTAATTTAAACTATGCGTAATAGCGGTTTTTACTGCGCAGCGAATAGGTCAAGCTGCGCTGCTCTATGAAGTATAGAAGAATTTGAATCGAAACTATTTATCCGCACACCAAGCAGCCGAATTTTCTTTTCTATTGCTATTCTTTTTAAACATTCTCGTACAGAACTTAATATTATTGACACTTGATCTGTTGCCAGCGGCAATGTGATGTCACGGGTAACTATAGTAAAATCTGAAAATTTTATTTTTACACCTATAGTTTTTCCTTTTAGATCATGCTTTTTCAAATCCTCAGAAATGCGAGAGCAAAGATTGGTCAATTTTTCGGACAGCAACGGACGATCTATTTTAACGTTTAAATCGCGCTCAAAGGTAGTTTCCCGACTTATAGACTTTATAGGCCTACTAGTTTTAACCTCTCGATGATCTATTCCTCTGGCAACCTCACTCAACCAAGTTGCATATCTGAGTCCAAAGTGATTTTGCAATAGCCCAACATCAGCACCGGCAAGCTCGCCAATAGTATTGATTCCAAGTTCCAAGAGCTTTATAGTCGATTTAGGGCCAATACCATTAACCTTCTTTACTGGCAATGGCCAAATTCTTTTCGGAATTTCTTCTTCAGTCAATATAGTTAAACCATTAGGCTTTTCTAAATCGGAACATATTTTCGCCAATAGTTTATTAGCAGCGATTCCAATTGAACAATATATACCTGTTGCATCAAAGACTGATTTCTTTAATTCTCTGGCAATAACTTCGGCTTCACGATGATCATTCGTTAAATCGATATAAATCTCATCAATTCCGACATTTTCAATAATTGGCGAAATCTTCGCGACTGCCGCTTTGAATAGACCGGAGCAAATACGATAGGATTCAAAATCCGACGGCAGAATAATACAATCCGGCGCCAATTTCGCCGCTTTCATCATACCCATTGCCGAGAACACTCCTAGCGCCCGCGCTTCATAAGTAGAAGTAGTTACCACTCCTCGACCTACGTAGTCTCGTATTCTCGAAAACACTTTACTCCCATCAGGAAGCAATATTGGCTGATACGACTTCCCTCCGCCGACCACGACCGGCAGTCCACGCAATTCTGGGTACTTTATAAGTTCCACCGAGGCAAAGAAAGCATCCATATCCAGATGAGCAATTCGGCGCACGGGTTCTCAGCTCCCAAGCAAAAATTGAAAGCGGGAAGAGCCTTCCGAGCCGAGCCTAAAATCAGGGCATGGAGCAGTGTTCATTGAGATTGCCACATGCGCTACTTGCACATGTAAAAACCTACGAATTCCCTGCAAAGAATACTGTTGACAGCTCACTCTGGATAACGCCAGCAATTTGTTCGGTGCCAGGCCGATCGAGCACGACAAGCCCGTCGCCTCGGACACGGCCGCCTTCAGGCGCGCCGCCATGGCCGGCGCCTGCTCGCCGTATTCGGTGAGATCGACATAGATTTCATCGATGCCCACGTTCTGGATGATGGGGCACAACTGGGCCACGGCCTGCTTGAAGCGGGCCGAATACTCGCGGTAGGCTTCGAAATCGGCCGGCAGCAGGATGCTGTCGGGCGCCAGCTTGGCCGCCTTCATGATGCCCATGGCGGAAAACACGCCGAACACGCGCGCCGCATAGGTCGACGTGGTAACGACGCCGCGCCCCACGTAGTCGCGCATGCGCGCAAACTGCCGCGTGCCGTCTTCCTGCAACACGGGCTGCTGCAAGCGCCCGCCGCCAATGACGACGGCTTCGCCACGCAGTTCCGGATATTTCAACAGTTCCACGGAGGCAAAGAAGGCATCCATGTCCAGATGGGCAATCCAGCGACGGGCGGCGGGTGGCTCGGGAAGGGGGGAGGCAGATGTGGTCAAGGACACCTCGCGGCGGGATACTGTAGTTATATACAGTATCGCTGGAAATGCCCGTGGACGCAAGTTGAAACGCACGCGCAAGGCGGTTGCTTTTCCCAATAGCAAGATTACAATCCTGACACAACTATTCAAAGGAGTCGCCTTGTCTATCGCCCATCACGCTGCGCGCCGCCGGTCCGCCTGGTTATCCATCCTGCCGGCCCTGCTGCTGTCCTCGCTGGCGCCATCCGCGCTGGCCGCCGATGCCGCCACTGTCGCTACCGCCGCCGCACCTGTCGCCGCCAAGACGGCCTGGCAGGAAACGCGCCACGGCACAGTCGTCACGGACGACTACCGCTGGCTGCAAAAGAAGAGCGATCCTGCCGTGATCGATTACCTGAATGCGGAAAATGCCTACACGGCCGCCGTCACGGCCCCGATCCAGCCGCTGGCCGACAAGGTGACTGCGGAAGTGAAGGGACGCATGCAGGAAGTGGACCTGTCCGTGCCTGCGCGCCAGGGCAATTTCTACTATTACACGCGCACGGAAGCGGGCAAGCAATACCCGATTCACTGCCGCCGTCCTGTCGGCAAGAGCGGCGCCCACGATGCGCAAGCGCTTGAAGAAATCCTGCTCGATCAGAATCAATTGGCCGAAGGCCACAAATTCTTTGCCGTACGCGCGTTTGCCATCAGCCCGAATGAACAGTTGCTGGCCTACACTACCGACACGACGGGTTTCCGCCAGTACGAACTGCATGTCAAGGATTTGAAGACGGGCAAGCTGCTGGGCGATACCATGCCTAGAGTCACGTCCCTGGCCTGGGCGGCGGACAATGCCACCCTGATGCTGACGCAGGAAGACGCCACCACCAAGCGCGCGGACCGCTTGTTCCTCCTGCCTCTGGGTGGCACCTTGCAGCAGGTCTACCACGAGCCAGTGGAACAGTTCGCCATCGGCGTGAGCCGCACCCGCGACCATCGCTACTTCGTGCTCACTGCGCGCAGCACGGATACGAGCGAAGTGCTGCTGCTGCCAACGAGCAAGCCGGAAGGCAGTTTCCAGTCCGTGCTGAAACGGGAAAAAGGCCACCGCTACGGCATCGAACACCGCGACGGCCAGCTGTATATTCTGACCAACAAGGAGGCGAAGAATTTCCGCGTCGTCAGCGCGCCAGTGACCGCCCCGCAGCCGAAGAACTGGAAGAGCGTCGTGCCGCACAACAAGGACGCCGTGATCCAATCCATCGACGTCTTCCAGGGCTACCTGGTGGTGATGGAAAAGGCCCGTGCCCTGAACCGCGCCCGCATCCATGATTTCGCGCGGCATAACTGGAAGACGGTGCAGTTCGACGACCCCGTCTACCTGGCCACGGCGGCCGGTACGCCGGAGTTTTCCGCCACACAATTTCGCATGTCCTACCAGTCGCCCGTCACGCCCCCCACCGTCATCGACGTCGGCATGCAAGACGGCAAGCGCACGGTGCTCAAGCAGCAGGAAATCGTCGGCGGCTTTGACGGCAGCCGCTACACGACACAGCGCCTGTGGGTGACAGCGCGCGATGGCGTGCAAGTGCCGCTGTGGATCGTCTACAAGAAAGGCGTCAAGCTCGACGGTTCCGCGCCGCTGCTGCTGTACTCGTATGGATCGTACGGCATCTCGACGGAAGCCAGTTTTGCCATCAGCCGCATCAGCCTGCTGGACCGTGGCGTCATCTATGCGCAAGCGCATATCCGCGGCGGCACCGACATGGGCGAAGCCTGGCATGAAGACGGCATGCTGATGAAGAAGAAAAACACCTTCAATGACTTCATCGACAGCGCCGACTACCTGGTGCGCGAAAAATGGACGAGCCCGAACCGCCTGATCATCCAGGGCGGCAGCGCCGGCGGCCTCTTGATGGGCGCCGTCGTCAACATGCGCCCCGAGCTGTTCCACGCCGTGCACGCGGCCGTGCCCTTCGTCGACGTGATGAACACCATGATGGACGCCAGCCTGCCGCTGACGACGGGCGAATACCTGGAATGGGGCGACCCGAACCAGAAGGCGGCCTACGACTACATGCTCAGCTACTCGCCTTACGACAACATTGCGCGCAAGAATTACCCCGCCATGCTGGTGACGACGGGCCTGAACGACAGCCAGGTCATGTACTGGGAACCGGCGAAATACGTGGCCAAGCTGCGCGCGTACAAGACGGACGGCAATCCCCTGCTGCTGAAAACGAATATGGGCGCCGGCCACGGCGGCGCTTCGGGCCGCTATAACGCCATCGCCGAAAACGCATTCAATATGGCGTGGATGCTGTCGCAGTGGGGTATTACAGAGTAAAGTGAAAAAAGCGCTTGCAGAAGGATTTTGTCCGTCCTATAATAGCGCCTCTTCCAGACGTGGTGACAAACGTCGGGATGGTTTTCTGAGACAAGCAACGGGTGCTTAGCTCAGTTGGTAGAGCGGCGCCCTTACAAGGCGTAGGTCGGGAGTTCGAGCCTCTCAGCACCCACCAAATCAGAAAACTGTCCAGTGCTTCATGGATCAGCAATACAGATCATACGAGCTTGGAGTGGTAGTTCAGTTGGTTAGAATACCGGCCTGTCACGTCGGGGGTCGCGGGT